>Ga0310695_10006055_pt1 | contig 20409 bp, 13 predicted proteins | sample RumenRJG_04DNA_FD_203882 | JGI IMG/M metagenome (GOLD analysis project Ga0310695, IMG submission 203882) | Bovine rumen microbial communities from Lethbridge, Alberta, Canada - RJG_04 (v2) (version 2) | ecosystem: Host-associated > Mammals > Digestive system > Stomach > Rumen | place: Canada...
CCGCGATCCCGACAAAAGATACCGGCCCCGCAAAAGCAGTGACACATGCCGAGAGGATCCCGGAGAGCAGGATCAGTTCCATCCTGAAGCGCTTCACATTAACGCCCATACTCTGCGCATAAGCCTCTCCCATCTGATAGGCGCCGATCGGCTTGGACAGTGCGAACACACAGACAAACGCGATCCCTGCGATCAGCGCCGCCGTGCCGGTGCCGCTCCAGTCCGCACCGGAAAAGCTGCCCTGCGACCAGCCGTGAAGATTGACGATATCCGCATCTTCCGCAAAGGTCACCAGAAACTCCGTCACGGCGCTGCAGATGTATCCGATCATAATGCCTGCAACAAGGAGCGCCGCCATTTGGCGCACCGCCCTCGAGACGACAAGAATAAAGGCGGTGGAGAGCATAGCTCCGGCAAACGCCGCAAGGATCAGCGCCCATGACGAGACCGCCCCGAACCTGCCGATGAAAATGATCATGACTACTGCGACGCACATTTTGGCGCCGGAAGAGATGCCCAGCACAAAGGGACCTGCGATCGGATTTCCGAAAAAGGTCTGCAGAAGAAACCCGGAGAGTGCCAGCGCTCCGCCCAGCACTGCCGCCAAAAGCAGTCGGGGCATGCGGATCCTCCAGATGATGCTGACTTCTTTCGCCTCCCCCTGCCGCATAAGCAGGATGCGCAGGATCCTGCTCACCGGAATGTGTACGCTTCCGGTATTGATACTCAAGACGATCACTGCCAGAAAAGCCGCTGTCAGCGCGGCAAAGACCGCAAAATAACGGGCCCGCCGCACCGCCCCCGCGCGCACATATTCACCACCGCCGGATCCCTCCGCGTGACTATTTTTTTCTCTGCTTTTTGTGTGCTCCATCGCGATCCCCTGCTTCTCTCTTCTGCTCCCGTCAGTCCGGCGGCAGCTGTTCGAGAAAGACCATTTCATCTGTATCTGCACCGGTCAGCATTTTGTGTATGTCCGTGATCATCTGCACCGCCGTGTCCGGTGACTGGTACAGACTGCGCCGCACCTGCCAGACATCTCCCGACTGTACGGCTTTAAAATCGGACAGGAGCGGCATCTTTCCGCACAGCTCACGAATACTTCCCACCGGACTCTCGATCGTCGCGTTATAGATCAAAAAGTCTGCGTCCTTGGCCGCCGTGTAGAATTCCTCCGCAGACAGGCGCACGGACGCGCCGTAGCCGCTCCCGTTCAGAAGATCCGTAAAAACATAGCGCCCACCGGCGAGTTCGATCATGTTGGCAATATAGTCGTCCGAGGCGCGAACGATCACATTCCCGTTTGAGGAGACAGAGAAAAAGGCAGCTGTCAGCCCTGTATCCGTATAATTCTCCGCTTCATTGAACTGCGCCCTCTGCTCTTTAAAGAACGCGTCCGCCTCCTCCGCGTGCCCGGTCAGCACGCCGTACAGCCTCACCCATTCCGTCCTTCCGAGCGGGTGCCTCTCCGTACTGGATGTATCGATCAGGACCGGGATCCCCAGTTCCTCCAGCTTTTCCTTCACTTCCGGCGCGTGCAGGATCATGATGGACTCCACCGCCAGGTCGCAGCCGGAGGAAGTCAGAAGCTCGTAGTCCGGCGCGCTGTACTTGCCCGCATAGACCATCCTTCCGTCTTCCAGCGCTTTTTTGGGCGCATCGATGTACCAGCCGTCGGCCTTTGTGCCGGTGAGCTTCACGCGGTCCAGCGCGCCGGCCGCATCAAACAGTGCCATGGACGAGGTCGCCGCCACGTAAATATTGTCCGGGCAGGCTCCCAGTACAGTGATCGAATCCGGAAGCTCCGCGGCCCATGCCGGATCACCGCTGTCCTCGTCCGGCGTCAGCAGATACTGTCCGCTCCCGTGGATGTCGATCAGGCAATACGCTCCCTTGGTCCCATCCGTCCTCCTGTAATAATAGACGTCAAAAGCCTCTGCGTAATAAGTCTCCATCGCTTCGGTAAACGTAAATCCCGGCAGGACAGGCGGCTCAGAAGCGCTGTCCTCTCCCAGCTGAAAGGGAATGGACTCCGGGAATTCCTCCGCGTTCTCTTCCGTCCCGCCTGCGCCTGCCGCTTCGCTCTCCCTCTCTGACAGGCTGATCAGCAGTGTGTACTCGATCTCGTGCGGCTCAGACATTGCTGTCGTCAGGGCACTGATCGTCATCTCCTCATCGAGAAGGACCGGAATCCGGAAAACAGAAGTCCTCCTGTCGTCCTCCCCCGCATTTTCGGGCTCATACTGCACGCCGTCCGCTCTCACCCACTCATAATTCGGGCTGCTGAATTCGATCCGTGCTTCTGCCCTGCCTTGCCTCAGGACGACTTCCGGGCAGGTGATCTTCACCTTGCCGGTGCCGCCCTGTACCTGAAACGACGCCGGCACATAGCTTCCGTCCGGGCGCCCGGCGCCCGCCTCCTGTGAGGGCTCCGCCGTTTGCGCAGGTTCCGTCTCTTGTACCGGTTCTGCGTTCTGCGCCGCATGGCAGCCCGCGGCAGAAAGGATCACTGCCAGCAATATGGAGAAGATCCTATATTTTCGTTTCGTCATCGCTGTTTCCTCTATTATTTACTGCTTATTACTGCTTATGAGTTTTTAGCGGATCCGGCGCCGCGTCTGAGGTGACTGCCAGCGCAGCCGTGACGCCTCCCAGGCTCTGTTTTTCTGACAGAAGGACCGCGCCCTCTCCGGCCAGCCGCACCGCGCTCCGCTCGCATACACAGTCCACTCCCGTGACTCCCCGGACAAAATCGGATCCCGTGAAGGTCCCCTTGACTTCGTTGAGTTCCCCGGCACTGTAAAACGTCAGCGGAAGCTCCCATCTGCGGGCAAAATCCTGCAGTCCCGCCTCCTCCTTCTTGAGATCGATGGACGCGGCGCCGCAGAGCGCCTTTTTAAAGACGCCGGTTTTCTGCAGGATCTGAGCGGCGGCTTTCTCGATGTCACCGGCCGGGATCCCTTTCCGGCAGCCGACCCCCAGTGTGACCGCGCGCGGGATCAGATAGAGCGCGTCCTCCCTGTCGCCGGGCTGCTTTCTGCAGGAGACGATGATGTCGGCTCCGCTCCGGCAGGTCGTCTGCATAACGCCGCTTCTGTCTTTTGGCCGCCCCGGCGCCGTCCCTTGATCGTCGATTCCACGCGCCCGGGGACTCCTCGCAGACGGCAGTTCCGCAGCACTTTCCGCATACAGAGTGACCGTCTCTCCGGCGAGAATACGCGCGGAGATCCTTTTGGCTTGTTCTCTGTCTCCGATCTGCAGCCCGTTCTCCGCGGCATACACATCGACCGCGAATAGACCGCGCCCGTCGGTCGCCGTCGTAATGACCGGCTGTGCCCCCAAAACCTGTGCGAGCAATTTGCCCAGATCGTTCGCTCCGCCTGCATGGCCGGACAAAAGGGGAATGACGAACCTCGCGTTCTCATCGACCGACAGCACGGCCGGATCCCGGAACTTGTCCCTCACATAAGGCGCGATACAGCGCACGGCGATCCCTGCGGCGGCAAAATAGACCAGCGCGTCCGCCTCTTCAAACCACTTCTTCGTGATCTCCGAGAGTTTCGTGCCCTGCTCAAATCCGGGCACATAGGCACAGTGTCCCGTCTGCAGGATCTCAGCCTGCGGCAGTTTCTCCGCAAGAGCTGCTGCGGCGCGGTGCATCGCCTCAAAACCGCGCTCCGTACAGGCCATCATCACAATGCGGCGGAACTGCTTTCCTGCCTGCGCGGAAATGCCGTCGATTGCAGCACTAAGTCCCGCCTCCTCTTTCCATTTGCCGATGATCCTGCCGTAGTTGTCCTTCAGGTGCGGGATGACACAGTCCGAGCAGTCCTTGATCCCCTTTTCGTTGTAACGGAAATTTCCTCCGCAGCGCGGTCCCAGCCCATAGAGCGGACAGTAGCAGAACAGGCAGTTGAACTGCCCCGGATCCGCGATCCGGTGACAGGGAAAGAATTCACATTCTGTATTTTGGAAAAAAGAATAGTGTTTATCCTGCATGATCTCCTCCGGTACCTGCAATTTCCTCCAGTGCCCGTAGCAGCCGGCTGTTGTCCTCGGGGCGCCGGACGGCAATGCGGTAATCGCCTCTCTCAAGGCCCTCATAGTTGTCACAGCGGCGGATCAGAAAGCCTCTGGACAGAAGCGGTTCGAACAGCTCTGTCTCTGACGAGAAGAAGAGATAGCCGGCCTCTCCCGGAAACACCGCGAATCCAAGGCTGCTCAGTGCCTGCGCCATTCTTCTGCGCTCAGAAATGACGAGCCCGCGCGCGCTCTCCATATACGCTCTTTCCGTCTCCAGCGCCGCGAGCCCCGCGATCTGCGCCGGCACCGATACGCTCCACTCCGGCTGCTGCGCATGGACTTTCTGCAGGATCTCAGGATCCTGCGCCATCAGATAGCCCAGCCGGATGCCGGGCATCGCGAAGCGCTTGGTAAACGCGTCCAGGACCATGAGCCTTTTCGGGCGCTCCTCCCCGTCTGCCGCAAGGAGCCGCCGCATGGTGCGCTCCTCCCCGTCCGCCGCAAATCCCAGAAAGCACTCGTCGACCATGAGCCAGATGCCCCTCCGCTCGCAGTCCTCCACGATCTGCATAAGAAGCGCGTGGTCGATCAGGTTTCCCACGGGGTTTGCCGGCGAGCACAGGATCGCCATGTCCGTCCCCGAAGTCAGGTCTTCCAGGTATCTCTGCGTCAGGTCAAAATTCTCCTCCCTCAAAAGCCGATGATACCGGATCTCTGCGCCCGCCCCCTCCGCCGCATGCCGGTAACCGGAAAACGACGGCGCCGTGAGCAGGATCCTGCGCGGCCTTACCGCTCTCACGGCCGCCTCGATCAGTTCGGATGCGCCGTTTCCGCACAGGATCTGCCCCGCCGGGATGCCCGTGCTCCTCTCAAGGGCGGCTCGCAGCTCGCCGCAGTTCGGATCCGGATACTGTTCCAGCATCGCAAAGTGATCCCTCAGCCGCCCGCGGACCCCTTCAGGGATTCCCAGCGGGTTAATGTTGACCGAGAAGTCATATTTGATTTTTGGTCTGCCGTAAATCTCACCGCCGTGGATCATCTGTCTTCTCTCTCCCTGCTTTCCGCGTTTGCTGCATCCCCTGAAAAAGAAATCATAAACACGGGATTACCTGCCCGGAGATAGTGATAGTTTCCCAGTTTCTCTTCCCGGTTCACGCTGATCTGGGCGCACTGTATGTCTCTGACCGGAAGTTTTTTCAGCGCGCACTGCAGCGCTGCCAGCGTCTCTGAAGTAATACAATTGACCACGACTCTGGCCGACGCGTTTTTGGCAAACACCGCCTCAAGAATGCTGCCGATCTCTCCGCCGCTGCCCCCGACGAAAACATGGGACGGCGCAGGCAGATCCGCCAGAATGTCCGGTGCGCGGCCCTCGACGATCTCCATGTTCTGCAGGCAGAATCCGGCGCGGTTCTGTTCAAGAAGTTCCAGCGCTTCTCTTCGAAACTCCACAGAATACACTTTGCCTTCCGGGCAGGTCAAAGCCGCCTCAACGCTCACGGAGCCTGTCCCCGCGCCGATGTCCCAGACGACCGCCTGCGCGGTCAGCCCCAGACGGGACAGGGACAGCGCCCGGATCTCCGAGGAAGTCATCGGCGCTTTGCCCCGCACGAATGCGCCGTCCGGCAGTCCGGGCAGGACCGGTGTCCGTCCGGCCGCTTCATGCTCTATATAGAGAACATACAGCCCCTCCTTCGTGATCCCGGTGAGCTCCTGAGCCGTATATGCGCGGATCTCCTCTTCGGGGCGCGACAGCGCATACCCGCAGATCAGCTTCAGTTCTCCCAATACGCCGCGGCCTGCGGCGTCCGCAAGAAGCTGACCGGTTAGCCGCAGGTCCGCTGCGCCCGACAGGAGCAAAAAACACTTCCGGTTTCGTCTCACCTGTCCCACGACGTTGCAGAAGCGGCCGTGAGAACTGAGGATCTTCCAGTCCTGCCATGGGATCCCCGCCCGCGCGGCGAACCAGGACACGCAGGAGACGCCGCAGATCACCCGGACCTGCAGTCCGCTCCGCTGCGCAGGATCGGGCTGTCCGCTCCGGACCTTTTCCTGCTTGATCTTTTCCAGCATAGAAGCAGCCCCGCTGTAGAACCCGCTGTCTCCGGAATAGAGGACCGCTGCCCTCCGCACCTGCGGATGCGTCTGCAGATAGGCCAAAACAGCGCCGCCCTCATAGACAGGCACAATGCGCTGCTCCTTCCCGGGCCCCCGCAGTTTCTCAGCATTGGCAAGCACGCTCTCAGCGCCGAACAAGACTTCTGCCCCGGTGATCGCTTTCTGTGCCTGCGCGGTCACCGCGTCCTGCGCTCCCATACCGATCCCGACCAGAAAGAGAGTCCTCTCCCCGACATCACGCGCGCCGCCGGTCACGTCGGATCCGGCCGCTCCACCGGCATGCACGGTATGCGGCATACGGATCACTACGGTGCCGATCCCGCACTTTCCGGCCGCCTCGAGCTTTTCCGGATATCCCCCTGCTGCCCCGGAGTCTTTGGTCAACAACCACTGCGCCCCGGCATGCCTGATCATGGCACAGTTCATTTCTGTGTCGAAAGGCCCCTGCAGGGCAATGATCTGCCTGCCGGAAAGTCCCGCCTCCGCGCAGGCGCGAAGACTCTCCTCTGAAGGGAGTACCCGCGCAGTGATCCTGGCCGGGTCTCCGAGCGCGTTTACAAAACGCCCCAGTTCTTTGCTCCCGGTCGTCACCAGAATATGACCCGGGACTGCGGAAAGGAATCTCCCCGCTTCCTCCGCATTATCGACATAATAGCATGCGCCCGCATTTGCGCACCTGCTCTCCGATGCCTCTCCGCTTTCCTGTGTTCCCCCGATTTTTTCAGCTTCCGGAGCTTCTGTTCCCGTCCCCTCCCTCTGCAGGCGAATACAAGGCAGGCCCGCCTGCCCGCAGGCCGCAGCGATCTCCGCGGAGACGATCTGCGCGTGCGGATGCGTGGCGTCGACCACGCAGCAGAACTTCCCGTCCTGCATCATTTGTGCCATCGCATCCCGGTCCATCCTTCCGACGCGGACCGTCAGGAGAGGATGCGGCGCGAGAACATCCCTGCCATAAGGTGTAGCTACGCTCACAGTACAGGGAACCCCCTGCGCGAGCAGGTGCTCCGCTGTCTTTCTTCCTTCGGTTGTCCCGCCGAAGATCAATACTTTCTCAAAATGCTCTTTCATAATATCTCGCCCTGCAGGGCCTCCCTCTCATACCCGCGCGGAGTCACCATCCTGCCGCCGATACGTTTTGTCGACCTGCTGCCGATAAAGACCGTGGTAAACATGTCCGCCTGCAGATCCCGCAGCGCTTCGAGCGTGCAGATCTCAGAGGTCTCGCCCTCGCGGCCTATATTGCGGACCACGCCGCAGACCTGCCCGGCCGGCAGCGTCTCCAGCAGAATGTCACAGGCTTTCGCAAGGTGACCTGCCCGCTTTCTGCTGGACGGGTTATACAGTACAATGGCAAAATCCCCCTCGGCAGCCTTTCTCAGCCTCTTTTCGATCGTCTCCCACGGCGTCATCAGATCGCTGAGGCTGATGACGGCAAAATCGTGCACCAGCGGAGCGCCCAGGCGCGCCGCGCCGCTCAGGGCCGCCGTGACGCCCGGGATCACGCGGATCTCCACACCGGGATATTCCTGCGCCATTTCATATATAAGCCCGGCCAGGCCATAGACACCGGCGTCGCCGCTGCAGATGAAAGCGACATTGTTCCCGTCCGCTGCTTCTGAGAGCGCGAGCGCGCATCGCTCCTCTTCCCGGCGCATGGGTGTCGTGATCGTCCTCTTATAAGGAAAATGGTCCCTGATCAGATGCACATAGGTCGTGTATCCGGCTATGACGTCACTGTCATCGATCGCTTTATAGGCTTCCAACGTCATCCCGCTGACCGCTCCGGGCCCCATTCCGACGACCGTCAGGACCCCTTTCCCCGCCTTCCTGAACGCGGTCTCAAATGCCGGATCATACAGCTTTGACCGCTCATATCCGCTCTGTGCGACGACTTCGCCGACAATGATCAGCGCCGTCTTCGTAATGCCGTGTTCCTGCGCTGTCTGTGCCAATGAGCCGACGGTGCAGGTATATTTTGCCTCATCGGGCCAGGTCGCCTTATAGACGATCGCCGCCGGTGTGTCCGGGTCATACCCGCCGGCGATCAGCCGCCTGCTCAGCTCCCGGGTCATGCCTGCGCTCAGAAAGATCACCATCGCAGCGCCGTGTGCGGCAAACGCCTCTATGGTCTCTTTCTCAGGCATGGGCGTGCGGCCGGCCATGCGCGTGATGATCACGCTCTGGCTGATCCCCGGGAGCGTATACTCCATGTCCATGGCGGCGGCCGCGCCGCAAAAAGAGCTCACGCCCGGCGTAGAGTCATACGGGATCTTCTCCGCCTCAAGAAGGTCCATCTGCTCCCGCACGGCGCCGTAAATACAGGGATCTCCTGTGTGCAGGCGCACCGTCGTCAGACCTGCCTTTTCCGCTTCCCGCATCACTGCGATCACTTCTTCCAGCGTCATTTTCGCGCTGTCATAAGCGCGGCAGTTTTCTTTCCTGTATTCCAAAAGGGCAGGGTTAACGAGTGATCCGGCATAAATGATCACATCTGCCTGACCGAGCAGCCTCTGCCCGCGCACGGTGATCAGATCCGGAGCTCCCGGCCCTGCGCCCACAAAATGCACCATATTCCTCCTCCTTTCGGAGCGCTGCGGTCCATCGCCGCACGCCGTGCCGCCCAAAATCTACGCACGGGTCTCCCGCCTGAGTATCTGCAGAAATTCTTCCGCGCCTTCGGTTCTGCCCAGTTCTCCGTATACGTTAGAGAAGACCAGGACCTCCACCCGCATTTTCCCGTCCGCCCACGACTGCATCACGGCCTGAATGCGGCGCGTCATCTCTGCGAGCACCTCTTTGTCCAGCCCCGACTCCCTCAGGATCCTGACCGCCTCGTCGGTCGTCACGCAGTCCGACAGCGCTCCGGCCGCCTCCTCTGCGAGGCTCCCGGCCCCATGCGGATCTTCGCCCCTGCCCGCAGTCACATCCCGCGCGATCTGCGTGAGGATCTCCATGCGATGGTCTCCGTATTGGGAGTGTGTGTTCCGGATCCCTCCGGCGACCTTGACCAGCTTCCCGATATGCCCGATAAAGAGCATACCGGCAAACCCGGCTTCTGCCGCCATCTGCACCGTGTCACAGATGAAATTCGAGGATGTCACCGCCGTGTCGAGAGAGAATCCGTATCTGTCCATGAAGAAGCTTTTGCCGTAACTGCCGGGCGCCGCCGGCAGGACGGTTAATCCTTCCCGGCGCTTGACGCTGATTTCCACACGAATCGTGTCCAAAAGGGCGCGCTCGCTCATAGGCTCGACAATGCCGCTGGTCCCCAGAATGGAGATGCCTCCCACGATTCCCAGCTTGGGATTAAAAGTCCTGGCAGCCAGTTCGCGTCCCTGAGGTACACTGATGATCACATCAAACCCCCGTGGATCCGGGCATCTCCCGGACTCCCGTACAGCTTCCCAAACCGCTTCTTCGATCATCCGTCTGGGCGTACTGTTGATCGCCGCATTTCCGACCGGCTGGTCCAGCCCCGGTTTTGTCACGCGCCCGACGCCCTCCCCGCCGTCTATTCTCACTCCCGGAAGATCGGAAAAGGCGGCCTCTGCGCAGATCAGCGCATGATTGGTCACATCCGGGTCGTCGCCGCTGTCCTTGCGCACCCCGCAGGAAACGGCCGACGGAGATGACCGCACGTCCTCTATATCCAGGCACAGCTCGGGACCCCTCGGCGTCTTCAGCCTGACCGCTGAGACTCTTTCCCCGGTCAGAAGCATCATGACCGCCGCCTTTGCCGCCGCTGCCGCACAGCTCCCCGTCGTGTACCCGAGCCGGAGTTTTTGCCCTCCCTTTTCGATGTATGCATTCCATTCCATTTCTTCACACCGTGATGCGATACAGGATCGCATTGCAGATCGCCGCCGCGACGCCGCTGCCGCCCTTCCTTCCGCGATTGCAGATATACGGCACGCCGGTCCTCATGATGCGCTCTTTGGCCGTGATGACATTCACGAAGCCGACCGGCACTGCAATGACAAGTTCCGGCCTGTATCCCTGCAGGATCTTTTCCTCCAGCGCCAGCAGCGCTGTGGGCGCGTTCCCCACCGCGAAGATCGTCGGCGCCCCGCTCTTCTCTGCCTCGCTGACTGCCTTGTCCACGGCTGCCGCCGAACGCGTCGTCCCGCAGTGTTTTGCCATTTCGGCGACATCCGGGTCCGCTATATAACAGTGCGCTTCGCCGCCAAGTTCCGCCAGCTTCCTCTTATTGATGCCGGACATGGCCATCGTCGTATCCGTCACAATGTGGGCCCCGCGGCGCAGCGCGTCCTCAGCCCTTTCCAGAGCCCCTTCGCTGAAGGCCATTGTGTCAAAATATTCAAAGTCCGCCGTCGTGTGGATGACGCGCAAAAGGACATGCTTCCTGTCCTCAGGGATCGTCCTGCCGGCCTGTCTGAGCTCCTCTTCAATGATCTGAAAGCTCATCTTCTCGATATCCTGTGGAAGGACGTGCAAGATCCCTGTTTCCCTGCTCTCTTCCATGTGCTCCACCTCAAATGCCGATGATCTCAAATGCTTATGATCTCATAAATCTTTTCCAGATCCATATGCGCCCGCAGCGTCTTCGCCAAAAGATCGTACTGCGCCTCTTTGTGCGCACGTATATCCGTCTCGCGTCTGCTCTCTGATTCTGCGCAAGACGGCAGCGATATGCCTTTCGCTTCCGCAAGGGCCCGGGCTGCCCTGCGCGCCACTCCCGGCGCATCGAAGATGCCGTGCACATAGGTGCCGTAAACATTACCTGCTGCGGCCCCGTCCGAGGCGTAGAGACCCGTTCGCTGATCCAGGATCCTGCACAGGTACCCGGTCCCTTCTCCCGCGCTGCCCGGCATCGCTGCGGCGGACTGTACCGCATCGGGCAGCGTTATGGCGGACTGTACCGCATCCGGCCCCGGCGCCGTTCTCCCCATGTGGATCTCGTACCCTTCGATCTCCATGCCGCTCAGCGGCGCCAGAATGCCCGGCAGTTCCCCGATCCTTCCGCTGACCCGCGTCCGCCTCTTCTGCGCGGTAAATATTGTCTCTGTATCCAGAAAACCCAGTCCCTGCACGGATCCGCCCTCTTCGATCCGGTCCGGATCATGAACGGCTCTCCCGAGCATCTGATAGCCCCCGCAGATGCCGAAGATCGGGCAGCCCTGCTTCCAAAGCCCGGAAAGCGCGGCAGCCATGCCGCTGTCCCGCAGCCATTTGAGATCCGCGATCGTGTTCTTGGTGCCCGGCAGGATGACCAGATCCGGGATACCGAGGGCGCCGGGCCTGGACACATAGCGCAGATCCACTTCCGGTACCTGGGAAAACGCGCCGAAATCCGTAAAATTGGACAGGTGCGGCAGCCTCACGACCGCGATCTCCAGCGGTTTCCCTGATGGAGCGCGGTTGGTCCGCGCAAGCTGCGGCGCGAGCGAATCCTCTTCGTCGATGTCGAGCTGCATGTAAGGCACCACGCCGACCACGGGAATGCCGCTTCGCTCCTCCAGCATGCGGATCCCCGGATCCAGTATCGTCTTGTCGCCGCGGAATTTGTTCACGATCAGTCCCTTTAAGAGCGCCTGCTCCTCGGGTTCGAGGAGCATCTGCGTTCCCAGAAGCTGCGCGAAGACGCCCCCGCGGTCAATATCTCCTGCCAGAAGGACCGGCGCGCCGACGGCTTTTGCCAGCCCCATATTGACAATATCATCCTTTTTCAGGTTGATCTCCGCGGGACTTCCCGCGCCCTCGATCACAATGACATCGTACTGCGCCGACAGCGACGCGTAGGCGTCCAGCACCAGCGGCATGAGGCTCTTTTTGCAGGCAAAATATTCCCTGGCCCCCATATCTCCCCGCACCTCTCCGTTCACAATGACCTGCGATCCCGTGTCCGTCGTCGGCTTGAGCAATATGGGATTCATTCTCACATCGGGCTCAATGCCTGCGGCCTGCGCCTGCATCACCTGAGCCCGCCCCATCTCGAGCCCGTCTGCCGTGATGAAGGAATTGAGCGCCATATTCTGGGATTTGAAGGGGGCAGCGCGGTAACCGTCCTGCCGCAGGATCCGGCACAGCCCTGCCGTCAGCAGGCTTTTGCCGACGCCGGACATGGTCCCCTGGATCATGATCGACTTTGCCATTTGCGTTTATTCCTCTTTTTCGTTTATTCCTCTGCCGCGGGGTCCGTCACGATGACCTTGTGGTCATACCATTTGCCCTTCTCTCCCACCAGCGCGCAGTCAAATTCCTGTCCGATCGCGGGAACAGGGATATCGAACCCGTAGACCTCTTCCGTCGTGCCGTCACTGTATGTCACTTCATCGATCGTGGGCTCAAGAAGGACGGCGCCCTCTTTCTGCGCATCTTCGGCAGTTCCGGGGTAAAGCTTCAGGATCTTCTTGGAGACAAGCGTGACGTGAATGTTCATCTCGGAATCTTTCACTGTCAGTGTTCCCTTGTTGTCATAAGCTTCATTCACATGGAACATGCTGCCGTCGGTCGTAAAAGTCGCCTTATAGACGCCGTCCGGAAGTGTATCGCCTGCTGCGCTCTCAGATTCGGTCTCCGTACCGACCGCAGCCCCTGTGTGGGCTGTATAGACCGCTTCAACGTCTTCGATCCTTCCCAGTCCCGCGATCTGGCAGTCCACCTGATCGAAGTTTCCGGAAGCAGTGAACATGCTCTTCCACGAATCCTCGTCTTCGCCCGCCATGTCGTTGTTGGCGTGGTCTCCCGCCACGACCATCAGAGGGCGCAGAATGACTTTCTTATACCCGGCTTCCGACACTTTCTCTATCACCGCTTCGCACGCCGTGTCCTCCGGCTCGCCCTCGACGGTGCCGATGAAGACGTTCCCGTAACCCAGCGCTTCCATCTGCGTCTGCATCTGGTCATAGGTCACCTTGGCGACGTGTGCCGTGCCGTGTCCCAAAAAGACAAACGCGGTCCCATCCTGCGCCGCCGCTTCAAGGCTCTCAAATCCCGCATCGGCGACTGTCTGCGCCACGACCGCCTTTGCGACGGCTTCCTTATCCTCGTTGATCACGGATGCGTCTGTGCCGACCTCCCCCAGAAGCGGCTCCGCGATGCGTACGGACAAAAAGTCCCCTGAAGCTGCCGTGACGGCGTCCACAAGGTCGTCGTACTCGGATCCGTGCATCAGGTGCGTGGGCTGCACGATCAGGTTCTTCACGCCGTTAGCCTTCGCGCGCGCAAGTGCCTGTTCCACGTTGTCGATGACTTCGTTGTCGCGGGCCTGGATATGATTGATGATGATCTGGGACGTGAAGGCTCTGCGCACGGACCAGTCAGGATAGGCCTCCTGAAGCGCTTTTTCGATTCCGCCGATATCCGTCGCACGGCTTTCATTGAAGGACGTGCCGAAGCTCACCACCAGCAGCTCGTTCTCGCCGATCCCGTCCGCATTCAGCGGGTCGTCCGCGGACGCGTCCCCCGTATCGAGGCCAAAATAGTCCGGATCTGCAAACTCACCTTCCACCATCGCTTTCTGCTCATCCGTCAGAGCGTCCCATGCCGCTCTTGCCGCGGCGATGTCCTCATCCGTCGTCTCCGTGCGCTCCTGCACATAGATCGCATCGATGAGTGCCGCGCACTCTGCTGCCAGCTCCTCGTCGGTCTTGCCGGCTCCGTCTGTCTGAGCCGTACTGTCTGCCTGCGAGGTTCCGGTACTGTCTGCCTGCGAAGCGTCGTCTGCCTGAGCCGCTACTTCTGTCTGCGCCGCTGCTTCTGTCTGCGCCGCCTCATCTTTCTGCGAAGCGCCCGCGCCGCCGCATCCCGCAAGAAGCGCGCCCGTAAGTATGAATGAAACCAGTGCTGCTGCAACTCTCTTTTTCATTGATGCCTCCTTAAATGATTTGTATAGTCTTTATACTGTTCCACTTGGATCTCCTCAAAGGTATCCATCTGTTCGTAGATATCGCACGCCATGTCCAAAAGCGGGAACAGGGCCGCGGCGCCCGTCCCTTCTCCCAGATGCATGCCCGCGTGCAGGATCGGAGTGATATCTCCGCCAGCCGTCTGCTGCTCCCGCGCGCGCCGCGCCGATTCAAATCCCGGCGTGTTCGCGGCCGCTCCTGCAGACGGCGCGAATCCCAGCGCCTCCATGGCCGCTCCCGCAGACGGCGCGAATCCCAGCGCCTCCATGACCGCTCCCGCCGCCGGTTCGCCCGAAATATGGGACGGCAGCATATAGCCGCGTGACGCAGGCGCTGTTTTGACCGCGAGGAGCGCAGCGACCGCTGAGATAAAGCCGTCTATGACGACCGGAACGCGACTGGCGGCGCCGCCGATGAACAGCCCGCACATGGCGGCGATGTCGTATCCGCCAACCTTGGCGAGCACGTCGATCGGATCCTCCGGGTCCGGGCGGTTCACCTCGATCGCTCTGCGGATGACCGCAGCTTTCCTTATGACGCCCTCCGGGGAGAGCCCGGCGCCGGCACCTGTCACCGCCTCGGGATCCACGTACAGCAGCACCGCCGTGACAGCGGAACTTGTGGTCGTATTGCCGATGCCCATTTCGCCTGCCGCCAGGAGCCCGTATCCCGCGTCCGCCAGTTCGCGCGCTTTGCAGATCCCCGCTTCTATGGCAAAAAGTGCCTCTTCCCGCGTCATAGCCGGTCCTCTCACCATGTTGGCCGTGCCGCAGCGGGTCTTTCTCTTTTCCACCCGCGGCGTATCGACAGCCATGCCGACGTCCACAGGGAACAGGTCCGCTCCCGCCCTTCTGCACATGATCGCGGCGCAGGACTTGCCGTCGACGAAGTTCTCCGCCACGACGGCTGTCGTCTCCTGCCCCGTCTGGCTCACCCCTTCGGCCACGACGCCGTTGTCCGCACAGAAAATGACCAGCGCCTTTTTGCGGATATCCGGCTCAGCGGTCCCCTGCATTGCTGAGATGCGCACCAGCATTTCTTCGAGCGCGCCCAGTCCGTACAAGGGCTTTGCGATCCGGTTCCAGCGCGCCCTGCACGCGGACGCGGCTTTTTCGTCCGGCGGCCTGATCCGCCGGATCGTCTCTTGTAAAGTCATAGTTTCTCCTCTGCGGTATTTTTCTCCAATACGCACTCCGCTGCAGGAAGCACGCGCTGCCCCTTTTGTCTGACCACGCCGCACAAGCAAAAGAGCCGCTTCCTACCGGGAAACGGCTCCATAACAGATCTCTCTGAAATGATCTGCAGACAACACAAAAACCGGAAAGCATCTCCGCCTTCCCGCGGCCGACGCTTTCTGTTTCTCTTTTGCCTATCCGCCATGCACCGTGACCTTTAGACCATCCTCTGCAGGCAGGTCTCCTGGCTCATGGCCTGTTTGCGGTTCCGGCGCCTTCCCGGCAGCATTTCGCCGCCAGTGACATAGTTGCGGAACCGGCCATTCACAGTTGCGGGACAGCACGGGAATCACACCCGTTTCCCTTTTCACCGCCCTCCCCCGGATCAGCTCCGAAGAGGGCGACACCTGCAGATGCTCTCATATCGATTTGACTCTATTATATCGTCTCGGAATGCAATAAGCGACCTTTTTCTCACTGCGCCGGCGGCGCCTCACGGCAGCTCCGCGATCTGCGTCAAAACAGCGTTTCCCGTGAGCTTTTCACTCCTTGGACCCGGCTGTGAAAACCCGGCCCAGATCCTGAATTTCCTGCTCCTGACCGCACGCGTTCCCTGCTCATCCACCGTGGTAAAAGCCCGTAACCTGAGCGGGATCGTCACTTCCCTGCTCTCCCCCTTTTCGAGACGGATCCTTGCAAACCCGCACAGGGAGGGATTCGGAACTGCTCCCGGGTATTCCTCGTCGCGAATATAGATCTGCAGTACGTCCTCTGTGGCTTCTGATCTGTTGACAGCTGTCACGCGGACATAAGCCGCCGTATCGTCAAAGCCTTCCGCCCTCTGTGTTTTGACCGAAAGCGCCTGCACTGCGCAGTCTCCGTAAGTGAGCCCGTATCCGAAGGGGTAGAGCGGCTCCCCGCCAAAATAGCGATACGTCCGCCCCTTCATCGAATAATCTTCAAAAGGCGGCAGTTCCTCACTGCTGCGGTAGAAAGTCACAGGGAGCTTTCCGGAAGGGGAGATGTCGCCGAACAGAATTCCGGCCACATCAGCTCCGCCTCGGGCGCCCGGGTACCAGGCCTGCAGGATCGCGGAGGCCTTCGCGTCCGCCTCGCCAAGATCCATGGCGCTGCCCGTCATATTGACGACGACGACCGGCGTGCCGCTCTGTTTCCCGTAATCAAGGATGGTCCTCATCAGCTTGCGCTGCGGCTCCGGGAAGGAGAGATCTTCCTTGTCCCCCGAAGCATAGGCATTCCCTGTATCGCCCTCTTCTCCCTCGAGCGTCTCGTCAAGCCCCGGGACAAGCACGATCAGGTCCGCGAACCCGGCGATCGTCAGCGCTTCGGCGAGCCGGTCTTGCGAACCGGGAAGCGCAAGGTCCTCCACCCTGTCCTTGAACAGGTGGCATCCCTCGGAATAATAGACGCGGATCCCTTCCCGCTCCGCGCGGTCCTGGATGCCCTCCAGAACGGTGATATACCGGGAGGACGTTCCGTGATAATTGCCGCAAAGGGCTGCCCGGCTGTTGGCATTGGGGCCGATCACTGCGACCACAAACTCGCTGCGGTTCATTGTATGATCGCCATCTTCTGAATCTGAAGCCGGCGCCGGGTTGTTCTTTTCCTTTCGGATCGGGAGGACTCCGTCGTTCTTCTCTGTCCGGATCGGGAGGACACCGTCATTCTTCAGCAGAACGACGCTCTCCGCTGCCGCCCTGTGCGCGAGCGCCACATGCTGCGGGCTCTCTACGACGCTGTAGGGGATCTTGTCGTATTCGGTCTCATCGAACAGCCCCAGAAGGAACCTTGTCGTGAAGAGACGGATGCAGGACCTGGTGATATACGCTTCGTCGAGCATTCCCAGCCGGCTGGCCTCCAGGATCCTCGTATAGGTACAGCCGCAGTTGAGGTCCGTCCCGTTCTCCAGCGCCAGTTTGACCGACTCCTCGGGCGTCGCCGTCACTTTGTGACGCTCATGAAAATCCCGGACCGCCCAGCAGTCGGACACATAGTGCCCCTCAAAGCCCCAGCGGCCCCGGAGGATCTCCTGCAGGGCAGGGCTGCCGCAGGCGGGCTCTCCGTTCACACGGTTGTAGGCACCCATGACCGTCTCCACCTTTCCCTCCTTCACACACGCCTCGAAGGCCGGAAGATAGGTCTCCTCAAGGTCTTTGGAAGACACGAGGGCGTCGAATTCATGCCGAAGTCCCTCCGGTCCGGAATGCACGCAGAAATGCTTGGCGCATGCAGCGGCTTTCATCACAGGTCCATCCCCCTGCAGTCCCTTAATAAACCGCACGCCGAGCCGCCCGGTCAGATACGGATCCTCTCCGTAAGTCTCGTGGCCGCGCCCCCATCTGGGATCCCTGAAAATATTGACGTTGGGCGACCAGAAAGTCAGGCCTTTGTAAATGTCCCTGTCTCCGTGAGCGCTCTGGGCGTTGTATTTTGCCCTGCCTTCCTCTGCGATCGCGCTGCCGATCTCTTCCATCAGATCGGGGTCGAAAGCCGCCGCCATGCCGATCGCCTGCGGAAACACCGTGGCGGTTCCCGCCCGGGCCACCCCGTGCAGGGCCTCATTCCACCAGTTATAGGCAGGGATCCCCAGCCGCCCGATCGCAGGCGCGTCATAGCGAAGCTGGGACGCCTTCTCCTCCAAAGTCATTCTGCCGACAAGTTCTTCCGCTCTTTTTCGCGCTTCTTCTCTCTTCATATCTCAGGCTGCCTCCACTTCATTGTCGGTGATCCTTGCCCCTGTGATGAAAAATGCCATACCGCAGGAAATGAGAAGTCCGATCAGATAATAGACGACGCTCCTGATCCCTGCATGCGGACCCGCCGTCATCGTAAAGACGCCCAAAAGACCGGAAGGTCCCCATGTCGTCGCCGCGACCTGCATGGCCATCACGAATGCGCCGCCGAATCCCGCGCCCAGGCCCGCTGTGATAAAGGGCCTGCCCATGGGAAGCGTGACCCCGTAGATCAGCGGCTCGCCGACGCCGAGGATGCCGGCCGGAAGCGCTCCGCTTATGATCTGTGAAAGCCTGTCGTTCTTCACTCTTTTGGCCTTGAACCAGATCGCCAGCGCGGCGCCGACCTGCCCGGCTCCGGCCATGCACAGCGCGGGGTACAAAGTGATATATCCCATCTGCTGAAGCTGCACGGTATACAGCGCCACCAGACCGTGGTGCATTCCCATGGCGACCATGGGCAGGAACAGCGCCGCCGAGACATAACCGGTGATCGCCCGCACCCACACATTCGGGGACATGCAGACGCTCTGTACGGCAAAACAGATTCCGCCCGAGATCAGTCCGAACAGCGGCATGATGACGAAGATATACGGGATCAGGCAGGCGATCAGCGTAAGGACAGGGGTGAAGACCACATCCAAGGCGTCCGGGATATGACTGCGGATCCATTTCTCCACCCGGGTCATGATCAGCACGCCGAAAACAACGGCCAGAATTCCGCCTCTCCCGCTCCTGAGCATGGAGTCAAGCGGCGAGCTCTCATTCCACCAGCCGATCGTCTGCGCGATCAGGTTGATCCCGTCGAGACCGGTGATCATGCCCAGCATTCCGCCCAGGATCGGTGTTCCGCCAAACCGCTCCGCGGCGCGGTAGCCCGTCCATGCGGTCAGATAGGTGAGAAAGGAGGTGTTGATCAGTCCCAGCATCGAACAAACAATGCTCAGGAATCGGTTGTCCGCCCAGCCGGGATTTAGCTGCTGAATGAGAATGTTGATGCCGGCGCAGAGCCCGGAAGCGATCACTCCCGGAATCAGGGGGACGAAGATCTCCCCGAAGATCTTCAGCGCATTGCGGACAGGATTCTCCTTCTGCATGGCTTTTACGGCTTCTTTATTCTCTCTCCAGTCTCTGCCGGAAGCTTTCCCCTCCGCGTTCGCAGCGGTCCGGCCGGCATTCGTTCCCTGCGGCTCCGCGTCCGCCGTCGGGATTCCCATCCGCCTGCACACTTCGCCGCACTTGCTGCTCTTTCCGGGGCCGACGACGACTTCTATATAATTCTCGCGGTCATGGATGATCCCCAAAACGCCTTTCACCTTTTTGAGCGCCTCGGAATTGATCGCACTGTCGTCCCTGACTTTGATCCTGAGTCTCGTCATGCAGTTGGTCACGGAAGTCACATTTTCTCTCCCGCCGACCTGCTCTAATACTTGTTTTACCAATTCTTCGTAATTCATACTCTTTTGATCGCTTCCCTCACTTTTCCGTGCGCGTCCTCAAGCCGCTTTTTTGCCTCCTCGACGCTGCAGTCTGCAAGGAGCATCGTGATCGCGGTCTTGCACTTTCCCTGCGCCTGCTCCAGCGCCGCCTTGGCGGTCTCTTCCTCTGCGCCCGTCGCCTCCATGACGATGTGAAGCGCTCTCTTCCGAAGCTTTTCATTCGTCTGCACGACATCCACCATCAGGTTCTGATAGGCTTTGCCCGTTCCGACCATCACAGCGGTCGAGATCATATTGAGGACCAGTTTCTGGGCTGTTCCGGCTTTGAGCCTGGTCGATCCGGTCAGGACTTCGGGCCCTGTCACGATCTCGATCCCCAGCTCTGCTGCCCGGCTCAGTTCTGCATTTTCATTGCAGGAGATGGCTGCGGTGTGACACCCTATACTGCCGGCATAGTCGAGGCCGCCCAGCACATAAGGCGTGCGGCCGCTCGCTGCCAGTCCGATCACAAGATCCTTGTCCGTGAGACCGTATTCCTCCAGGTCTTCTCTCCCCATGTCCCGGCTGTCCTCGGCGCCTTCGACGGCTCTTGTAAATGCCTTTTCTCCACCGGCGATCAGTCCGATCACCGTGTCCGGTGATACGCCGAAGGTCGGCGGGCACTCCGAGGCGTCGAGCACGCCCAGCCGGCCGCTGGTCCCGGCTCCCAGATAGAAGATCCGTCCGCCCTTTTTCAGACTCTCAATGCCCCACTCGGCAGCTTGTGCGATCTCCTTAAGATGCTTTCCCACTTCGCGCGGGACCTTTTCGTCCTCCCGGTTCATGGCAGTGACGACCTCCAAAGGAGACATTATGTCCAGATTCATTGTGTTTGGGTTTCTGGTTTCTGTAGTCATCTTTTTCCTTTTCTGCTGATAAGGTTTTCGCAATCTTTGATCCATTACTATTTTAGAGAGGATCTTTTGCTGCCGCAAGAGGGTGTCAAGGGGACGGTTCTTCTGACAACTTTTTGAAAAAAGTTGTCAGAAGAACC
>Ga0310695_10006056_pt1 | contig 20398 bp, 14 predicted proteins | sample RumenRJG_04DNA_FD_203882 | JGI IMG/M metagenome (GOLD analysis project Ga0310695, IMG submission 203882) | Bovine rumen microbial communities from Lethbridge, Alberta, Canada - RJG_04 (v2) (version 2) | ecosystem: Host-associated > Mammals > Digestive system > Stomach > Rumen | place: Canada...
CACTATTCTCCACGCCATCGCCCTCCAGAACAGCGGCGACACGAAGGAAGCCGCCCGTCTCTACCAGGAAGCCGCCAGCACCCGCTATGGGCAGTCCGGTCAGGGGCGCCATTATGCCAACGACTATCTCATGGCCGCCCATCGCTATAGCGAAGCCGCAGACAACTTCCGCGACCTTGACCGTTTGCTCCATCAGAACGGCATCACCCTCACCCTCGACAATATCCAGGAGTTCCTCCTGCCCAAATACCGTGCCAACGTAGGTGCCTTGCGTCGCGACTCAGCTATCGCAATCGGTACACAGATCTGTAATGCCCTCGACAGCGCTATCTATAGTGCCAAACAGAACGATGCCGCCGAACTCGCTACTATCTACGACACTCAACAGAAAGAAGCCGAGATTGCCCAACAGAAAGAGAGTCTCACCCACCAGCGTCTCATCTATACCGGCATCGCCCTCGTACTCGTCATGGCCTTCTTCTCCATCTATACCCTCCACAAACGCAATGCCACCCAACGGCTCGAGGCTGCCCACACCAAGCTGCAGCAAGCCTACGACCAGCTCGAAGAGACCACTACTGCCAAGGAGCGTATCGAGAGTGAGCTGCGTATCGCCCGCGACATTCAAATGTCTATGGTACCCAGTGTCTTCCCACAGCGCGAAGGCCTCGACATGTTCGCCACAATGACACCCGCCAAGGAAGTAGGCGGTGACCTCTACGGCTATCTCCTCGACGGTGACAAACTCTACTTCGCCCTCGGCGACGTTTCCGGTAAAGGCGTACCTGCCTCCCTCTTCATGGCCCAGGCCACGCGCCTCGCTATCACACTAGCCAAACAAGGCATGATGCCTGCAGAAATCTGCACCCGCATTAACGATGCCCTCAGCGGTGAAGACAATGAGAGCGGCATGTTCGTCACTTTCTTCCTCGGACTCGTCGATCTCACCACCGGCCACCTCGACTACTGCAACGCCGGCCATAATCCCCCCATCATCGGCGGTAACGAACACCATGGTGATTTCCTCGAAGTTCTTCCCAATGCTCCCATCGGACTTTGGCCGGGCCTCGAATACGAAGGTGAGCAGCTCGAAACCATCAAGGGTCGGCCGCTCTTCCTCTACAGCGATGGACTCAACGAAGCCGAAGACCGCGAACAAAACCAGTTTGGCGATGATCGTCTGCTCGATATCCTCCGCCATACCAAGTTCGACTCCGCCCAGCACGTCATCGAACACCTCAGCGAGGCCGTCGAGGCCCACCGCAACGGTGCCGAGCCCAACGACGACCTCACCATGTTCTGTCTCCGCATCAGCTAACAAAAGTTGGTTCTCTTTAGCTCATTCTGCGGCTGTTTTGAGAATCTCTGAGAGAGTGGGATGGATATGCACCATGTCGGCGAGTTCGCCGAGCGTGATGTGCTTACACATAAGAACAGAGACTTCCTGAACGATATCGGCAGCATGGGCACCATAGGCATGACAGCCGAGTATTTCGCCCTCGGAGGAAGCGAAGAGTTTGAGCATACCCTCGGTTTCACCCATAGCAAGAGCCTTACCATTAGCACGCCAGAAGGATTTCTTACAGACGTAGGGGATGCCCTGCGCCTTGAGCTGGTCTTCGGTAGGTCCTACACAGGCGGCCTCAGGATCGGTGAAGATAGCAGCGGGCATGATGTCAAAGCGGATATGATCTGGACGGCCGAGGATGTGGTTCACGGCGCGGATGGCCTGCATCTCGGCAGCGTGAGCGAGCATCTGACGACCATTCACATCGCCAATAGCATATATACCCTCACCCACCATAAAGTTTTCATCGACGTTGGTATAACCCTCGGTACGAGGTTTACGACCAGTGGCCATGAGGATCACATCGGCATCGATATCGGCGAGGTTCTCGACGGCAGTCTTCATGCGGAAGGTGATGCCCTGACGCTCCATGTATTTACGGAGACGTTTTGCGATGTCGGCATCGAGGGCCGGGAGACATTCCTTCAGATATTCGATGACGGTGACCTCAGAGCCGAAACGGTGGAAGATGCCGGCAAACTCCATACCGATAACACCGGCACCGATGATTGTGAGACGACGGGGGAGAGTCTCGAGCTGCAGAAGGCCTGTGGAATCGACGACACGAGGATCTGTATGTACACCCTCGATGGGGAGCCACTTGGTTTCAGAGCCGGTGGCTATGATGATGTGAGGGGCGGTAAATCCGTTGACGGTATGCCTATCCGCGAAGACCCCACGTTCACGGACCAGGGTGATATTGGGGTGCGAGAGGATGGTCTCAACACCGGCGCGAAGCTGGGAAACGACGGCAGCCATGCGCTCACGGGCCTCGTCGAAGGTGGCGGAATGGACATAGGTCTTCGTAGGGATACAGCCGACGTTGAGACAGGTGCCTCCCACTTCTCCTGCCTCGAAGACGGTAACCTTCATGCCGTTCTTGGCGGCATATTCTGCAGCGCGGTAACCGCCCGGTCCCGCACCGATAACTATCAAATCCGTATTCATAGGCTTACTATGTCTTTATATTTCACGACGGGATGCTTGGCGGCGAGGACATCATCAACACGTCCGATGGGTGTGTTGTGAGGCGCGGATTTCACCAGATCGGGATCAGTCTTAGCCTCCTCGGCAATTTTTCGCATCACAGCGATGAAACCGTCGAGCGTCTCCCGCGACTCGTTCTCCGTGGGCTCGATCATCAGCGACTCGTGGAATAGCAACGGGAAGTAGATCGTGGGGGCATGGTAGCCGTAGTCGAGCAGACGTTTGGCGATGTCCATCGTGGTGACACCCGTCGATTTATCCTTCAGACCGTCGAACACAAACTCATGACAGCACAAACCATCGATCGGCAACTCATAGAGATCCTTCAACGACTCCTTGATATAGTTGGCATTAAGCGTAGCGAGGGGGCCCACGAGTTTGATCTGCTCACGACCCAGCGACATGACATAAGCACAGGCACGCAATATCACGGAGAAGTTGCCGTTGTAGGGTGAGACGTAGGGGAAGTATTCCTGCAACCCCTCGCGCACACCGACGGGACCACTACCGGGACCACCACCGCCATGAGGCGTTGAAAAGGTCTTATGGAGGTTGATGTGCATCACGTCGAAGCCCATATCTCCAGGACGACAGGCGCCGAGCATGGGGTTCAGGTTCGCCCCGTCGTAGTACATCAAAGCGCCGCAGTCGTGAATGAGGCGGGCTATCTCAGGGATACGTGTCTCGAAGAGTCCGAGGGTATTGGGATTGGTCATCATCATTGCGGCAATGGTGGGACCTTCCTGAGAAACCAATCTTTCAAGATCAGCCAGATCTACCAAACCTCTGCCATCGCTCTTCACCTCGATAATCTCGAGGCCACAGACGGCTGCCGAGGCGGGATTCGTACCGTGGGCAGAGTCAGGGACGATGACTTTCTTTCGCTGCATTTCACCACGTGCACGATGGTAGTTGTCAATAGTCATCAGACCTGTCAGTTCCCCATGGGCTCCAGCGTATGGCTTGAAAGTGAAATGGGCCAGACCCGTGAGTTCCTTTAAATAGTTCTCGAGCATCTGGATCATGGCACGGGCACCTTTCGTCGTCGCTTCGGGCTGTTCTGGATGCAGGTTCTGAAACTGCGGTAGGGCGGCCATCTCCTCGTTGATCTTGGGATTGTACTTCATCGTACAGGAGCCGAGAGGATAGAAACCGGTATCGACACCGAAGTTGTTGTTCGAAAGATTGGTATAGTGGCGCACCACTGTCAGTTCGTCGCACTCGGGCAATACAGCATCCTCCTGACGACGCATAGAGGCGGGAATATCATAATCGCCATAGTTGTTGCTGGGCAGACTATAGCCTTTGCGGCCCTCCTTGGAGAGCTCAAAAATCAGGTTTCCGTATAATCGATTATTCATAACGAAGCCTCCTTTAACTTACACCTTTATACATAGGCATGATTTCGAGCATAAAATCCATCTCTTCCTTTGTATGCTTCTCGGTGACGGCAAACATTATCTGATCGTCGGCCATCTTAATGCCTGCAAAGAAACCATTCATCAGCAAGAAACCTTGCAGCCGATCGACGTCGCCATCGAATTTCACCACAAACTCATTGAAGAAAGGCTGATCATAGACCAGATGAAATTTCCCCGTCTCCAGCAGTTTGTCGCAGAGGTAGTGTGCACCTGCATAAGAGAGCTCGGCGGCCTCTTTCACTCCCTGACGCCCCATAAGCGACATATACAAGGTGACCCATAGGGCCATCAACGACTGGTTCGAACAGATGTTCGAGGTGGCCTTCTGACGACGGATATGCTGTTCACGAGCCTGGAGCGTGAGCACGAAAGCGCGCTGGTCACGATTGTCCTTCGTCATACCCACGATACGGCCCGGCATCTTTCGGATGAGCTTCTCCGTGGCGCACATATATCCCACGTAGGGACCACCGAACTGCATGGGGATGCCGAGACTCTGTCCATCTCCCACGGCAATGTCTGCACCCCACTCGCCGGGTGTCTTCAGCACTGCGAGATCGGCTGCCACACTGTCCATGATAAAGAGGGCCTTCTGTTCGTGACAGGCCTCAGCATATCCGGTATAGTCCTCGACGATGCCGAAGACATTGGGTTGCTGCACCATCACACCAGCCACACCTCCTGTCGATAACAGAGCATTGAGTGCAGCGTGATCGGTGACGCCGTCTTTGACAGGAATCATCTCGAGTTGGATATCCTTGTGTAGGGCATAGGTCTTCAGCACCTCGACGGTTTTGGGATTCAGCGTGCCCGACACCAGCACACGGTTCTGTTTCTTACCGGCAGCCACAGCCATCATCATCGCCTCGGCAGCAGCTGTCGTACCGTCGTACATCGAGGCATTGCTGATGTCCATACCCGTGAGTTCGGCCATCATCGACTGATACTCGAAGATATAGTGGAGCGTACCCTGCGAGATCTCGGCCTGATAGGGGGTATAGGAGGTGAGGAACTCGGAGCGTTGTACGAGAGTGGGGATAACGGCAGGGGTATAGTGATCATACACGCCGTAGCCTGCGAAACAGATGAGCTGACGATTCTTTGCCCCTGCCTGCTCGAAGGTACGACGCACGATAATCTCCGGGACTTCGGAGGGTATCTGGTAGTCGCCCTTGAAGCGGATCGCTTCTGGAATCTGGGCATAGAGGTTATCGAGGCTCTCCACGCCCACCTTCTCCAGCATCGTCTTCAGATCCTCCTCTGTATGTGGAAAATACTTATACATTATATATTTATTTGTTGTCGTCTTTACTATTTCTCGCAGAATTGGGTGTAGGCCTGGGCATCCATGAGGTTGTCGAGATCAGACTTGTCGCTGAGTTCCACCTTGATGATCCAGTTCTCGAAGGCATCCTCGTTGATGAGTTCGGGCTGATCCTCGAGGGCCTCGTTGATCTCCACCACCGTACCACTCACCGGCGAGATCAGGTCTGAGGCAGCCTTCACACTCTCTACGGCGCCGAACTCCTCTCCTGCCGTTACCTCGTCGTCCACTTCAGGCATATCCACATATACCACATTACCCAGCGCACTCTGGGCATAGTCCGTGATACCGATGAAACCAAAATCGCCTTCTACTCTTACAAATTCGTGCGACTCCGAGTAGTAGAGTCCTTCCATTACCTTTGCCATATTCTTTATATTTTGATGTTTTAAGTTTGAAGTTTTTGATTACTTTTTGTAGTTTTTGTTATAGAACTGTTTCTTGATGACTTTGCCGGGGAAGACCTTCTTACGGATCTGAATCTGTACCTCGGTGTCGAGCTGGGCATACTGCGCATCGACGAGGGCCATACACACGCTCTTATCTGTCGAAATGGTATGATAGCCCGTAGTCACCTCTCCGATGGGTTCACCCTCCATATTCAGCACGGTATAACCATGACGGGGTATCGCCTTGTCGAAGAGTTCGATACCCACGAGTTTCTTCGCAGGGCCCTCGGCCTTCTCTCGGGCGAGGGCTTCCTTGCCGATAAATTCGGCCTTTTCGAGTTTCACAAACATACCCAGACCAGCCATAATAGGGGTGATGTCCTCTGAGAGCTCGTCACCATAGAGAGGCAGTCCTACCTCGAAGCGCAGGGTATCACGACACCCCAGTCCGCAGGCCTGTACGCCTGCATCTATGAGACGATCCCAACAGTCGCGGATATAGTCGTGAGAGCCATAGATCTCGAACCCGTCCTCGCCAGTGTAGCCTGTACGGGAGATGATAACACCGTCCCTCTGTGTTTTACAGGTGTAGAAGGTCATCTCTGCGCAGGGGATCCCCAGCACGCGTTCCATAATATCCTCAGCCTCGGGTCCCTGGAGGGCAATCTGTCCATAGACATCGGAGCGGTTCTGCAGATCGATGTCGAAACCATCGGCATGATCCTGCATCCACGCCCAGTCCTTGTCGATGTTCGCAGCGTTGATCACGAGGAAGAAATCGTTGTCGCCAAGTTTATACACGAGCAGATCATCCACCGTACCGCCGTTTTCGTAACACATCATGCCGTAAAGAATCTTCCCTGTGGGCATACCCGTCACATCGTTGGTGAAGATATGGTTCACGTAGCGTTCGGCATCAGGTCCCTGCACCGTAACCTCTCCCATGTGCGACACGTCGAAGAGTCCAGCATGTTCACGCACGGCGATATGTTCCGGCGCGATACCCGCATACTGGTAGAGCAGGGGCATGTCGAAGCCCCCGAAGGTGACCATTGTGGCACCCAGCGAGAGGTGTTTGTCGTAGAGACAGGTCCGTTTCTCTTTTTTCTCTAATTCCTGTTTGATAGCCATAGATTATTGCAATATTTTGACAAATTCTTCTTTCAGATAGGTTTTCTCAATCGCCTCGATGGCGGCCACATCCTCGGGGGTGAGCATCAGCGTCTCATGGCAGAGGGTGTTAATGATCAGTGTCTTCAGTTCCTCCAGGCTCAGCGCCGTATGATCTTTCAGCAGCGTGATACGCTGGCGCACACTCTCAATGCCTTTCTTTGCGAGTTTCTCAGGCCCTGGTGTGATGGCGTTCAACATATGGTCCATGTTCGTGTCGTACAACATCGTACTGTGGACGATACTCCTGCCGGCAAGGTGGTAACAGGCGGTGCCACACACTTTCTGATCACCCACCAGGATATCGTTACGTGCCGTGCCTAAAGCAGCTACGCCTGCCCGACGGAGCACCAGTAGAATCATATTGACAAACTGGTTGAAGGCAAAGCCTACGTTCTCACCCGTGGTGATATACGACAGCATCAGATTGTCCATATCGGCATACACGCACCCTCCCCCACTCTTACGGCGATAGATACGGATGTCGTGCTCACGGCAATAAGCCACGTTCACCTCGTTCTCTGCCACCTGGTTCCTTCCAAAGATCACACTCGGCGCCACCTGCCATACAAAGAAACAGTTTGACACATCAATATGTCGCGCCACATATTCCTCCATCGCCAGATAGAAGGCCAGACTGCGCACCTCATGCGTCGGCAACGTGATTCCGTATATCATCGAGGTTGATTTTTCTGCAAAAATACAAGGATTATTTGAAACAACCAAATCTTTTCGAGAAAAAACTATCGCCAAAAATAGAATATTTTTGCTAAAAATCTTTGTGTTTTACTAATTTTGGCGTATCTTTGCACGCATAAACAATTCAAAGTGGAAAAGAAAGAATTAACACTACTGAATGGGATCAAGTCGCCGGAAGACTTGAGACGGCTGGATATCAACCTATTACCCCAGTTGTGCGACGAGCTTCGTGAGGATATCATCGAAGAAGTGGCAGTGAATCCCGGCCATCTGGCGTCGAGCCTTGGCGTTGTGGAAATCACCGTCGCCTTGCACTACGTATATAACACGCCTGAAGATCGTATCGTATGGGACGTGGGCCATCAGGCCTATGGTCATAAGATCCTCACAGGGCGACGTGAACAGTTCTGTACCAACCGTAAGTTGGGCGGTATCAAACCCTTCCCCTCGCCCACGGAGAGCGAGTACGACACCTTTGCCTGTGGTCATGCCTCAAATTCTGTATCGGCAGCCTTGGGAATGGCCGTTGCCGCACAGCTCGAAGGTAAGACGGATCGTCATGTGGTGGCCGTCATCGGCGATGGTGCCCTGAGCGGTGGCCTGGCCTTCGAGGGTCTGAACAATGTGTCCTCATCACCCAACGACCTGCTGATCATCCTTAATGATAATAACATGTCGATCGACCGTTCGGTGGGTGGTATGAAACAGTACCTGCTGAACCTGAGCACCAACGAGACCTATAACGCCATCCGTTTCAAAGCCGCCCGCTGGATGCACAGGAAGGGCATGCTCAGCGATGACCGCCGGAAAGGTATCATCCGTTTTACGAATGCCATCAAGAGTGCCATCTCGCATCAGCAGAACATCTTCGAAGGAATGAACATCCGCTACTTCGGGCCCTTCGACGGACACAACGTGAAGGAGTTGGTACGTATCCTGCGCCAGATGAAGGACATGAAGGGTCCCAAGCTCCTGCACCTCCACACCCAGAAAGGTCATGGCTATGCACCCGCAGAGAAGGATGTCACCACCTGGCACGCCCCCGGTAAGTTCAATCCCGATACCGGCGAACGAATCATCGACAACGATCCCAAGAAACCCCAGAAGTATCAGAACGTCTTCGGCCATACCCTGCTGGAACTGGCCAAGCAGAACCCGAAGATCGTAGGTGTCACACCTGCCATGCCCTCCGGCTGTTCGATGAACATCATGATGAAGGAGATGCCAGAGCGCACCTTCGACGTAGGAATCGCCGAGGGTCATGCCGTCACCTTCTCCGGTGGTATGGCGAAGGACGGACTCCTGCCGTTCTGTAATATCTACAGTGCGTTTGCACAGAGGGCTTTCGACAATATCATCCACGATGTGGCGCTGTTGAACCTGAACGTTGTGTTCTGTTTCGACCGTGCAGGACTCGTCGGCGAGGATGGTGCCACCCATCATGGTGCCTTCGACCTTGCAGCCTTGCGACCCATCCCCAATCTCACCATCTCCTCACCCATGGATGAGCACGAGCTTCGCCGTTTGATGTACACGGCACAGCTGCCGGATATGGGTCCCTTCGTGATCCGCTATCCGCGTGGTGGTGGTGTGCTCCAGGACTGGCGCTGTCCGCTGGAGAAGGTCGAGGTGGGAACAGGCCGCAAACTCCACGACGGCAGCGACGTTGCCGTCCTGAGCATCGGTCCCATCGGCAACAACGTCTCTGAAGCCATCGCCAACATCGGCGACAGCATCAGTATCGCCCACTACGACATGCGCTTCCTCAAACCCCTCGACGAGAAGATCCTCCTCGAGGTGGCCCAGCGCTTCAAGAAGATCATCACTGTCGAGAACGGCGTGAAGAGGGGTGGTCTCGGATCGGCTGTCCTGGAATGGATGAGCGATCACGGCTACCAGCCCAAGGTGGTGCGCCTGGGACTGCCCGACGAGTTCGTAGAACATGGTACCGTCGATGAGCTGCAGAACATCGTAGGCATCGGCACGGAAGGTATCATCAAAGCCATCAAGGAGATATGAAGATCGTCATTGCCGGTGCAGGTGCCGTAGGTACTCATCTGTCGAAACTGCTGTCGCGCGAGCATCAGGACTGTGTACTGATCGACGACAGCGAGGAGCGTCTGGGCTCACTCAGCGAGTACGACGTGATGACCTATCAGGCCTCGCCCACCAGTATCCAGGCTCTGAAGGATGCCGGCGTACAGCATGCCGACCTCTTCGTCGGTGTGACGCCCGAGGAGAGCATCAACCTCAATGCCTGTATCCTCGCCCATGCTCTGGGTGCTAAGAAGACCGTGGCCCGTATCGACAACTACGAATACCTCTCCCACGACCTGCAGCCTTTCTTCAAGAACCTCGGCGTCGATTCGCTGATCTATCCCGAGGTGCTCGCTGCCATCGACATCACCAATGGTCTAAAACTCTCGTGGGTACGCCAGCGATGGGATGTACATGACGGTGCTCTCATCCTCCTCGGCGTCAAACTGCGTGAATCTGCCGAGATTCTGAACCAGCCCCTGCGCAACCTCTGTGGTCCAGACGATCCCTATCATGTCGTAGCCATCAAGCGCAACGGCGATACCCTTATCCCCGGTGGTATGGACGAGCTCCACGTCAATGACCTCTGCTATTTCATGACCACCAAGGAGTATATCCCTTATATCCGTAAGATCGTCGGCAAGGAACACTATACCGATGTGAAGAACGTCATCATCATGGGTGGTGGCAAGACGGCCGTACGCGCCGCACTCACCATTCCCAACTACATGAGTGTGAAGATCATCGAGAGCGATGCCCAGCGCTGCGAACAGCTCAACGAACTGTTGGAGAACAACGAGGCGATGGTGATCCATGGCGATGGCCGCGACCTCGGACTACTCGAAGAAGAGGGTATCAAGAACACGCAGGCCTTCGTAGCCCTGACAGGTAATGCCGAGACCAATATCCTGGCCTGTCTCACGGCGAAGAAACTCGGCGTGCGCAAGACTGTGGCTATGGTCGAGAACCTCGACTATGTATCGATGGCAGAGAGTCTCGACATCGGTACGATCATCAATAAGAAGACCATCGCCGCCAGCCATATCTTCCAGATGATGCTCGACGCCGACGTCCAGAACCTGCGTTCGCTGATGCTCGTTGATGCCGAGGTGGCTGAGTTTATCGCTGCCGAAGGCTCACGCGTCACGAAGCGCCCCGTGAAGGACCTGGGCATGCCCTTCGGTGTGACCATCGGCGGACTGGTGCGCAAGGGACAGGGCATGCTCGTTAATGGTAACTCCCAAATCGAGGCAGGCGACTCTGTCATGGTGTTCTGTCACGAACAGAAACTGAACAACGTGGAGAAATTCTTCAAAAAGAACACGATATGGTAAACTTCCGTATCATCAGCAAGATCATCGGATCGCTGTTGTTCATCGAGGCTTTCTTTATGACCTGGTGCGCAGTGATGTCGTTCTACTTCCAGGAGGACGATCAGATTGCTTTCCTCCTCTCCCTGCTGATCACTTTCGGATGCGGATTCCTCTTCCTCTTCATGGGGCGCAATGCCGACAACTCCCTGAGTCGTAAGGATGCCTACCTGCTAGTCACCTCCGTCTGGCTCATCTTCTCCCTCTTCGGCATTTTCCCCTTTATGATCCATGGCAGCATCACCAACTTCACCGATGCCTATTTCGAGAGTATCTCGGGCTTCACCACCACGGGTGCCACCATCATCGACGATGTGGAACGTCTGCCCCACGGCATCCTCTTCTGGCGATCGCTGATGCAGTGGATCGGCGGCTTGGGAATCCTGTTCTTCACCATCGCCATCCTCCCCTCGCTGGTGGGTGGTAGCGTGAAGGTGTTCGCTGCCGAGGCCACAGGACCCATCAAGGCAAAGATGCACCCGCGTCTCTCCACCACCGCAAAGTGGATCTGGAGCATCTACCTCTTCCTGACCATCTCCTGTGGCATCTGCTTCTGGTTCGCAGGCATGGACTGGTATGCCGCTCTGAACTACGCCATGACAACCACTGCCACCGGTGGTTTTGCCATCCATAACGATAGTACGATGTTCTTCAACTCCCCCACCATCGACTATATCTGCATCGTCTTCCAGTTCCTCTCGGGCATCAACTTCACCTTATTATATATATGTATCTTCAAGGGTAAGTTCAGCGCCCTCTTCCGCAACTCCGAGCTGAAGCTCTATCTCAGCATCGTGGTGGGCGCCACCCTCTGGATCACCTACTTGCTCTTCACGCGTCTCGACTACGATCTGGAACAGTCGTTCCGCAATGCCCTCTTCCAAGTGGTATCGTTCATTACCACCACGGGTATGTTCAACGACGAGGTGGGTCTTTGGCCGCAGGTCACGTGGCTCATCCTGGGTGCCATCATGTTCATCGGCGCCTGTGCGGGCAGCACCAGCGGTGGCTTCAAATGTATCCGTGGTATGATGCTCCTTCAGGTGATCCGCAACGACTTCCGACAGATTCTCCATCCCAATGCCGTACTGCCCGTGAAGATCAACGGACAGAATGTGCAGCGTAGCCGTCTGGTGTCAATCTTCGCTTTCTTCACCCTCGACATTCTGATGCTCGTATTCACCGCTGGCATCATGTCGCTGGCAGGCATCGACAGCGCCAATGCCATGACCATCGCCCTGAGCTGCGTCAGCAACGTTGGCCCCTCGCTCGAGAACCAGGTGGGTGCCATCATGTACTGGTCCATGTTACCCGATTACATCAAGTGGGTGCTCTGCCTGCTCATGCTCATGGGACGTCTCGAGATCATGACCGTCCTCGTGCTCTTCACCCGTAGCTTCTGGAAGGAAAATTAAACTTTACTCTGTCTAAACAAAAGTTTCGAGGAATGTGACGGAGCCTTCAACTTTGACTTCGTCGGTGGTGGCAGGGAGGAGAATGGTGTCTCCTTCGCGGAAGGATATCGTCTGTTTGGTGTCAGAGAGGGTGCCAGCACCCTTGACAGCGATGAGGACGACGAAGGCATCGAGCTCAGAGTAGTCGAGTGTCATCGGCTCGGTGAGGTCGTAAACCGACGTAGTGAAATAGGGACACTCCACGAGCTGAACACCCTCGTTCTGATAAGGCTCGTAGCCCGCACGGTAGTTGGGCAGTACGGTGTAGTCAATGCTCTCGGACGCCTCCTTCGTGTGGAGTTCGCGATAGTTTCCGTCCTTGTCCTTGCGCTTGAAATCGTAGATGCGGTAGGTGACATCAGAGGTCTGTTGGATCTCTGCCACGCGACAGCCAGCGCCGATGGCGTGGATGCGTCCTGCGGGGATGAAGAAAACATCGCCCTCGTGGACCTCATATCGGGCGAGGGCCTCGGTGATAGTGTCGTTTTCTACCATCTCCTTATACGTCTCGGGGGTGATCTTCTTCTTCAGACCACTATAGAGCTGGGCACCGGGTTCACACGCCAGACAATACCACATCTCGGTCTTGCCACGGTGCTTGCCATGACGATGGGCAATCTCGTCGTTGGGGTGTACCTGGATGCTCAGGTCGCGCTGGGCATCGATGAACTTGATGAGCAACGGGAACTCGTCGCCGAAGCGCTCATAATTGTCCTTGCCCACGAGTTTTTCTCTCTGTTCACGTACCAGTTGGTTGAGGCTCTTGCCTTTTTCTGAACCTTCGGCCACGATGGTCTCGTTGTCTTCGACGCCGGAGAGTACCCATGTCTCACTCCCCCACAGCGCCTTCTTGATGATTGATTCGAATTTATACATTGCTTTAGTTTCTGTTAATCTTTCCTTATCTTTCTGTTAATCTGTTACTCTGTCTTTAAAACAAATACCCTGTCTTTAATCGTTCCTTTTTCGATCTCGAGGTACGCTCTGATGTCCTCCTGTATGCGCTGGAACTGTTCGCAGAGCATATACCCATGGTTCTTCTTGAGCATGGCCTTCGTGTCCTGCAACGAGTTCTCGTAGCACGACATCTCGTTCCGCTTCTGCGTTCTGTGCGCCGAGGCATGGTAGATCTCGTTCTGCCGTTCCTGTCGCAGCAGGTTACACACCTTCGAGAGGATCGGCGACACCACGGTGTCAAACAGATGATGGCCCTGTATATATAAATAGGTGGTCTGCGGTGTCACCCCCAGCGCCAGCAGGTCGGCCTTCGTCGCCAGATACTCCTCCTTTGCATCCGGGAACTGACGCTGCAGGTCGTTGATCTTCGTATGCACCTTCCGCCGCACGTTGGCGATCGACGCATCCGGATACTGCACATTGAATCCCCCGGGGTCGGCGATACGGTTAAAGTCCGAGATCGAGAACTTCGGATAGTTCCCGTTGCGATAGACCATGATCGACCACACGAACAGCGGGAACAGCGCCTCGCTGAATGCCTGGAAATAGCCGCGGAAGTCGAACACACGGTGGTCGTTGAGCGTCACCGAGACACACACGTTATGCAACGACGGGGCATAACACTGGAAATTCTCGATGGCATAGACATAGGTATGAAACACGTAGGGACTCTCCAACACACGTTTCGACTGCGCCGTACGTCCCTGCAGCAGATAGTCATAATCTGCATCCACACAGGCGATCATGTCCCTGCCCAGCGGAGCCCCTTCGAGGAAGTTCATCAGCACCGACTTCTTGCCGCGTGTCAGGTTCATCTTCGAGGGCAGCATCACCTCGAAATAGCGCTGGTCGTCCTCAAACAACGAGAGCACCGTCCGCCAGAAGTAGATATCATCGTAGCTCTCGACATAGGCCACAATCCTGTGTCGTGCTTTCTTCGAGGTCAGCGCATTCGCCGCCTCGAAATACTTGCTGTTCAGATTCTCCCTCAGCCGCTTACCCATAAACTGTTGAATTTTTGCAACAAAGTTGCAAAAAATTAAACGGTTATATCACTCACTTCCGTCACGGCATCCACCCAGCCGTTCATCACCACGGCAGGCGAATGTGTCGTCAGAATGATCTGCACGTTGGGATTCAGTTCCAGACAGAGGTCGATGAGCCGTTTCTGCCACTCGATGTGCAGGCTCACCTCCGGCTCGTCCATAAACAGCACGTAGGGCTGGCAATCCTCCACGAGCACCGTCAACAGGATGATCAGCATCTGCTTCTCACCGCTCGACAAGTGGTAGGGCATCAGTGTCTCGCCGATCTGTGTGAAGCGGATCTCGTTCTCCGTACGGATCAGCTTCTTGCCGGTCTCCGAGAACAGGTCGTCCACGATGTCCTGGAAGCGTTTCTTCTGCATCGACAGCTCCTGGGCCGAATCCGTATTCCCCTGCTGCAGCTCGGCGATGATACGGTTGCCGATGTTCACCTGATAGTCGAGGAATTTCCGCTGCAGGTGATACAGTTGGAAGTCGAGCAGCGAGAAGCCGCCACCCACGGATCCCAGCGCGTTCAGTGCCTGGCGCATATAGCTCTCACCCTCGGTAATCGTCTGGGCGATATTCGTGTCCAGCGAGCGGATCACGTCGTAGCGGATCCATTTCGCATCCTCGGGCACCACCTCGAGTTTCACGCCCTTCAGCATGTGCGAGGGGAACTCCCCACCGGCGGCGAGACCCTTCACCACCTTGTTCAGGATCGTACTCTTACCCTGACCGTTACTGCCGCTGAGGATGTTCACCTGTCGGTTCAGCTCCCACACCACGTGCTTCTTTCCGCTCCAGAGCGAGTCGATCTCGATCTTTCTAATATAGTCCGCGTACTTTGCCATAGGCCCCTTTCATTTTTTGATATTGTTTACTTGAATGTATTCGGTCTGCTGTCCCCTGGATGCCAGAAGTCATAGAGCGCAATGTCGATGATGAGATTGCTATAGGGCGGAGGGGTCGAGGAGTTCGACCCGTAAGCCAGCTGATAGGGGATATACACGCGCCAGAAGTCGCCGGTGTGCATGTTCATCACCGCCGTCTGAAAGCCTGCAATCCAGCCCTCACCCTCCAAGAAGGTCGCTGTCTTCCAGCTGAATTCATCGCTATAGGTCTCGTCGATCACCTTTCCCTCGGGATACGATGTCGTGGGGATGATCCGCGTACGATAGGCCACCCACATCGAGTCCGTGTACAATGGTGTGTCCTCGCTGACCGCCGGACGACCTTCCTCACCCGGGTCCAGCACCTCCACATAGACGTAGTCGGCTGCCTTGCCCTCCACGTTCTGGTCCTTCGTGTAGGACTTGTAACGCCTCAGACTCGTGTTCGCCGCCCACTTGTTCGTCATGGCGTCGTTCTTCTCCTGCCAGTTGGCGTACTCATCCTCCTCGCCCGAAGAATCCTCGCCGCACGATGTCACTGCCAGCGGCAGCAACATCAGCGCGAACAATATATACTTAAAGCATTTCATTACTGCAGTTTTTTCAGAAGCGAAGCAATACTAACCTTATCCTCGATGATGGCATTCAGGTCACTGATGTTCACACGCTCCTGCTCCATCGTGTCGCGGAAGCGCAGCGTCACCTTACCATCCGTCAGCGAGTCGTGGTCCACCGTCACGCAGTACGGCGTGCCAATGGCATCCTGACGACGATAGCGCTTACCAATCGAGTCCTTCTCATCGTACTGACAATTAAAGTGGAACTTCAGCTGGTCGATGATCTCACGGGCTTTCTCGGGCAGACCATCCTTCTTCACCAGCGGCATCACAGCACACTTGATAGGAGCCAGCGCTGCGGGCAGCTTCAGTACCACACGGGTCTCGCCGTTCTCCAGCTTCTCCTCCTCGTATGCGTGACACATAATAGAAAGGAACATACGGTCCACACCGATCGAGGTCTCGATCACATACGGCGTGTAGCTCTCGTTGGTCTGCGGGTCGAAGTACTTGATCGACTTGCCGCTGTATTTCTCGTGCTGGCTCAGGTCGAAGTTCGTACGCGAGTGGATACCCTCCACCTCCTTGAAACCAAACGGCATCTTAAACTCGATGTCGGTAGCCGCATTGGCATAGTGGGCAAGCTTGTCGTGGTCATGGAAACGGTAGTTCTCGGCGCCGAAGCCCAGAGCCTGGTGCCACTTCATACGCGTCTCCTTCCACTTCGGGAACCACTCCAACTCCGTGCCCGGCTGTACGAAGAACTGCATCTCCATCTGCTCGAACTCTCTCATGCGGAAAATGAACTGTCGGGCCACGATCTCGTTACGGAAAGCCTTACCGATCTGGGCGATTCCGAAGGGGATCTTCATACGCCCCGTCTTCTGCACGTTCAGGTAGTTCACGAAGATACCCTGAGCCGTTTCGGGGCGCAGGTAGATCTTCATCGAGGCATCGGCGCTGGCCCCCATCTCCGTCGAGAACATCAGGTTAAACTGGCGCACGTCCGTCCAGTTACGCGTACCACTAATAGGACATACGATCTCCTCGTCCAGGATAATCTGCTTCAGTTCCTCCAGATCCGGACCCTGCATGGCAGCTGCGTAGCGGGCGTGGAGAGCGTCGCGCTTCTCCTTGGCCTCCTTCACGCGCTCCGAGGTCTCCAGATACTTCGCCTCGTCGAACGAGTCGCCGAAACGCTTACGGGCCTTCTCCACCTCTTTCTGGATCTTCTCGTCGTACTTGGCGATCTGATCCTCGATCAGTACGTCAGCACGATAGCGCTTCTTCGAGTCGCGGTTGTCGATCAGGGGATCGTTGAAGGCGTCCACGTGTCCGCTGGCCTTCCATATCGTCGGGTGCATGAAGATGGCCGAGTCGATACCCACGATATTCTCGTGGAGCATCGTCATGGCCTTCCACCAATACTGCTTAATATTATTCTTCAACTCCACGCCGTTCTGACCGTAGTCGTACACGGCGCCCAAACCATCGTAAATCTCACTTGAGGGGAACACGAAGCCATACTCCTTACAGTGGCTCACGATCTTTTTAAATACATCTTCTTGTGCCATAATAACGTTATTATTCGAAATTTTGTGCAAAGGTACAACTTTTTTTTGAAAAACCTTGTTGTTTTCAGCAAAATTGTGTACCTTTGCACCCGCTTAACAATAGTTAGGGGCATAGCCCAGTTGGTTTAGAGCGCTGCAGTCACATTGCAGAGGTCCCCGGTTCGAGCCCGGGTGTCCCTACCCAAGAGGATGGTTTCATCCTCTTTTTTGTCCCTACAACGTCAGACCGCCAAGTCCGGGAGTAGAAATCTTACATGTAAGATGTAAGATTTTAGTACTTGACTGTCGAGGCCTACCTATCTGAAAAGGATTCCTTATTCAACAACTTTAAGAAGAACGTTGCAGACCGTATCAAGGCTTTCACAAAGCAATAAAGCAAGAAAGAAAAATCCCCGCCGACTGGCGGGGATTATTTATGAGGTTAATTGAAGAGGTAACGGATGGTGAACTGGATGCGGTAGGTGGAGGGCAGGGCCTCGTAGTTCTGGGAGGTCGAGAGGTGACGCTCTCCGTTGACGAGGTTGTAGGTGTATTCACCAACGCCCGTTTCCTTATTCACCTTATAGCTCAGCAGGGTGTTACCCGTAATCTCCTTGTAGAGTCCCCAGTCCTTGCAGAGGAAGTTGAGCAGGTTCTCGATGTCGAGGCCAAGCTGCAGGCTATGCTTCGTCTGGCCGATCTTGATGCTCATGTCGCGCAGGTACTTGAAGTCGAGCTGATGGTGCCAGGGCATCTTCGCTCCGCCACGTTCTGCATACTGACCCTTGCGGTCCTTCAGGTAGTCATCCTGATTGATGAATGTCCAGAAGTCGTCGCGCTGCTTATCAGCGGTATAGACCTCCCAGTCTGCATAGCCGTTGTCGACGAAGTTCCAGCTGTTGAGCTCCTCGCGCGATGCAGGCACGTAGATCAGGTTACCCTGAGCCGAGGGATCGTTGTTGATGTTGCCATTGAAAATATAGGAGTAACGGCTGTAGGAGTAGCCGCCCAGATAGGCGTACTGGTAGGCATCATAGACGAGGCTGAACGACGAGGTGGCGTATTTCGACTCCTTGAGCTTGTAGGCTGCCGAGACGAGCAGACGGTTCGGAGCCACGTAGGTGGCATAGCCCAGATCCTTATCGTTGATGGCGTTGATGGAGTTGCGGTAGTTGTTGTAGGCCGCATTCACCTGAGCACCGATACCCTCGCTGTAGCTCTTGGCCTTCGAGAGGGTGTAGCTGGCGTTGAAGGAGAGTCCGAAGTCGAAGGCCTTGTGCAGCTGGAAGGTCAGAGAGGCGTAGTAAGCCTTCGAACCGGCGTTCTCGAGCACATAGGCATTCTGCTTGTTATAAGTGGACATCTTATGACGGATATCGCCGTGGCCGAGGTCTACGGTGGAGGTACCATCCCAATAGACGTTATAGTTCGACACGATGACGGGGTTCAGGTCGCGGTTATAGATTCCCTCCACGGTGAAGTCGATGTCGTAGGGGAGCTTGGCGTCAAAGGCCAGCGAGAACTTCCACGTCTTCGGCATACGCAGGTCATCGCTCAGGATGGTGGGGCTGCTGGGAATCGTGGTAGAGCTGGAGGCATTGATCTGACGCAGCATATTGTCCTGATCCATGGTGAACGACGGCAGGATCTCGCCATTGTTGCGATCGGCCCAGTAGGTGGTCTGTCCCATACCGGAATTACCAACGGCAGAGACGAGCCATACGAACGGCATACGACCCACGAAGAGACCTGTACCACCACGGAGGATATACTTACGATCACCCGTAATGTCCCAGTTGAAACCGATACGCGGCGAGAAGCTCACGCTGGCACTGGGCACATTGTCGGTGCGGAAATGCTGGCCTCCGAAGTCGAGGGCGTAGTAGTCGGCATTGAAATTATCCTTCAGCGAGGGATAGGAGGGCAGCTCCAGACGGGCACCGACAGACATACGGAAACGATCGCTCCAACTGATGTTGTCCTGCAGATAGAGCGACCACTGGTTGGTGCTCATCTCTGAGGTGTAGCCGGAGTGGGTGGCGTTGTTGCCGTAGGTGACACCAAAGCAACGGGGACCGGCTGCGAAGACCTCATCCCAAAGACCCAGAGTGGTCTGCACGGCATCTGCCTCGAAGACGTAGTAACCGGCTGCAGCCTGGGCGTATCCGTTGGCGGCGTAGTTATGCTCGTACTGCAGGCCTCCGAAGAGGTTATGCTTACCCAGGGTGACGTTCACCTCGTCGGTAATCACCGTGTTCTTCGTCTGCGACAGGTTGAAGTAGGTGAAGATATCACCCGTGCAGGCCCAAGAGGGGAAGTGGTCCTGTTCGTCGCTCATCACGATCTCGATCACAGGAGCAGCATCGTTGTACTCCGTAGAACGGGGTTGATCCTGGAAGGAATAGGTGCCACGCAGCGTGTTGTTGAACTTTCCGAACCGGGAGTTCAACTCGGCGGCGAACGACGTGAACTTATACTCATTATAATAGCGGCTGGAGAGGGAGCTCATGCTGAAGTTTGAGCCGACACCATACACATTCTGACCTCCACCGTAGATGGCAGTTGCCCTACTCTCACCAATAGAACGCGAGGTGGAACCTGGGTTAGAGTCCTTACGGTTGGACTTGGTGAAACGGATATTGAACTTATGGTTCTCGTTGATGTTCCAGTCCACACGTGCCAGGAAACGATAGGCCGGGGTCTTGATGCTGTAGCCCTGCCAAGGACCGGTAACCAGACCATAGTTGCTCTCCAGATACTCGGAGAGACCCTCGAGTTCAAACAGCGTCGGACGACGGTTCGTGGTGGAATAGGGAGGCACACCGTTACCGGCACGGGCCACAGGACCGGCCATCACATTGTCCTCGTACTCACCATTGACAAAGAAGAACAGCTTGTCCTTGATGATCGGACCGCCAAAGGTGGCGCCATAGGTGTTGGAATGTCCGTCCTCGACCTCGAAGACGGCCTTACCCACACGGTTACCCTTCAACGA
>Ga0310695_10006057_pt1 | contig 20397 bp, 17 predicted proteins | sample RumenRJG_04DNA_FD_203882 | JGI IMG/M metagenome (GOLD analysis project Ga0310695, IMG submission 203882) | Bovine rumen microbial communities from Lethbridge, Alberta, Canada - RJG_04 (v2) (version 2) | ecosystem: Host-associated > Mammals > Digestive system > Stomach > Rumen | place: Canada...
CGACTTTGCTTCGCAAAGCTCCTCGCTTCGCTCGTCGGGGGACCTGACGGCTTCGCCGCAGGTGCATCTCGCGCTCAGGCAACCCGACGCCTGCCGGCGTGGGCGAATGGCGCGCGACCACGAACACCGGGCTGTCGCGGCAATCGCCTCACGCCCGCTGCCACTTCGTCTGTCATTTGTCGTTTGTCGTCCGTCCTCTAACGTTCACGAGGTGACCGGTCTCTTTCAATGGTTTAGCCGCAAAGGACGCAAAGAGCGCAAAGGGGTTGGGGCTTCGTCCCGTACGTCTCCACGCTCTACACGCTTTCCGCGCGCGGCAGAATTTCCGATAGACTGCAAGCGCAACTTTATGGTATGATATCGTTGCTCCCCGGGATTGAACTCCGTGGCGACGGAGGTACGAACGGGAGCCTTTGATGAGCCGTCGGGTTGAAACCGAAGGGTAGCCGCCGAAAAGCTTTGCTTTGAGGGCCGAGGCCGAAAGGCCGAGGGGATAGCCGAGCCAAAGGCGAGTGCCGAGTCTCACTGAGAACGGATCGAAAAGCCTGAAAGGTGGGCGGACGGTCCGGGAGAGGGCGTCGATGTCGGAAACCGCGGCCGCCGATTGGGAACGTGAGGAGGAGGCTTTCTCCGCGGGCTTGAGCGCGAATGCGCGGCCCAGGCGTCGTCGGCATTTGGCGAGGCATCGCCTATTCCGAAAATGCGATCGTTGGCGCATTGTATCTCGTGGCCGGCGTTCGGCCGCGCAATGCACCGACACAACGCAGAAAGGAATGGGCATATGAAGGCAAAAAAGGTAAACGAAGCGAAGGCCGTGTCGGAATCCGGCGAAATCGTCAAGTTCGACGAAGCCGGCATGCCGCAGCTCGACGTGTGGTTGGAGGACGAGACGATCTGGCTTACGCAGAAGCAGATGGGATTCCTGTTCGGGTGCGCGGAAAATACAATTACGTATCACATACAGGAGGTGACCAAGTCGGGCGAGCTTGAGGGCCTGGCAACTACTCGAAAAATTCGAGTAGTTCGATTGGAAGGCAAGCGGCATGTGTCTCGTCTGATAGACTTCTACAACCTTGATATGATAATATCCATTGGGTATAGGGTCAATTCGCGGCGAGGAGTATTGTTCAGGCGGTGGGCATCAGGTGTCCTGAAGGAATTCCTCCTGCGGGGGCTTGTGCGCGACAAGCGGATCGCGAAGCTTGAGAAGCGCATGACCGCCGCCGAGCGCTCAATAGACACGATCATCTATACGCTGATGCCGGCCCTGCCTGAAAAACGCGAGCCGATCGGATTCCACACATGAAAAGGAGGTGCCACATTGACGATTGCAGGACATCTTGGTATGATTTCAGATATGATTAGTTTCCCAAGGAGAATAACTCATGCGCATAATGGCGACATCTGATCTGCACGGCAACCTTGAGGGGCTTGACCCCAAGGGCGCGGACGTCGTGGTGCTGGCGGGTGACATCGCGCCACTCAAGGGGCGCGGGCCGTGGCACATAAACGACCAGAAGAAGTGGATCAACAAGCGGTTCAGGGAATGGACGTCATCGTATCCCGGCATACAGTTTGTCGTCATTCCCGGAAACCACGACTTCTACCCGATTGCACACATACTCTTCAAGGATCAGAGAATCGACTGGAAGTACGAGTTTTCGCCGAACGTCCATTTCCTCGGCGATGCCGGAACAGAGATAGGCGGCGTAAAGTTCTACGGGACGCCCTGGGTTCCGATCATCTCGTATTCCTGGGCATTTGAGGGCGAGCCGGACACGTTGAAGCGGTGGTTCTCGAAGATTCCCCCTGGTCTTGATGTCCTCGTCACACACTCGCCGCCGCGCATCCCAGGAAGCGACGTTGACCGCTCGCTACAGACGGACTCCGAGCATTTCGGCTCGTCGGAGCTGACAGAGGCCATCATCGAGAAGTGTCCGCGATTCGTTTTCTGCGGCCATATCCACACAGGGCAGCATGGCGGTGTTGACTTTGAGTCTACCAGCATCTACAATGTCTCCCGCCTCGACGAACGGTACGAAATCGCCTATGAGCCGACATGGGTGGAGATCTGATAGGCAAAGCAATTAAAATTTTACGTATTTCGCGGAAAGTGGCGATTTTCAGGCGCTTTTCGGCGAATATAATGGAAAGCGTAATGCGCGGCGTTGTCTGTAAACTACACTTATGGTATAATATTGTGGTTTTGAAACCACAACAATCGAGAAAAATTGTGGTTTGTAGACCACATTCTAGGAAGGAGAACATATGACCGAAGAGAATATTCGTGTGATTTATGACATGTCCGCTGATCGCATCCGCGAGACGGATACGTCTTTTCATCGTTATTTGTTCACCGAGATTGACTGGGATTCGCGAGTGGTTGCCTTGGATGGTCCGCGTGGTGTTGGCAAGACAACGATGTTTCTTCAGCACTTGCGCGAAAATCCCGGAGAAGCCGATTCGGCGCTTTATGTCTCCGTCGACAACGTCTGGCTTAATTCCAGGGAGATGTACGAGCTTGCGCAGCATCATGTAAGGCATGGCGGACAAAGCATCTTCATCGACGAGATTCACTACATTCTCGACTGGCAGAATCTGATCAAGAGCCTATATGACAATTTCAAGACATTGAAGATTGCCTATACGGGTTCGTCCATCCTTCGCATGGCCAAGGGGAAGGCAGACCTGTCCCGCCGCCAGGTGGAGTATTCTCTTTGTGGAATGTCGTTCAGGGAGTTCTTGGAATTCGAAGGGTGCGGGAGTTTTCAGTCGCATGGGCTCGGCGAAATCCTGAAGAACCATGTGGAAATAGCCGAGTCCGTTGTATCGACGACAAAGATCATCCCCAAGTTCGAACAGTATCTTGACCATGGGTATTATCCCTTTTACAAGGAAGACCTTCGGCATTTCCACCAGAAGCTCCTCCAAGTCGTAAACCAGGTGTTGGACGTCGATCTGCCGAAGGTTGAGGATGTGACGCCTGAAACGGTCCGCAAGGCCCGCAGGATGCTGACCATACTTGCGGAGTCGACTCCTCAGACGCCCAACACCAGCAAGCTGTGCCGAGGGCTTGAGATGGATCGCAAGCAGGGGCTCAAGGTCCTTCATGCGCTGCGGCACGCCGGGCTGGTCGGAATGCTGGCGGAAGACGCAGATGCCCTGAAGCGCCTTTGTTCGCCCAGCAAGCTCTTTTGCGACAACACAAACCTGATGCGCGCGCTTACGCCCACGCCTGACACGGGAACACTTAGAGAGGTGTTTTTCAACAACCAGCTTTCGGTTCGCAACTCGACGCAGTTTCCGACTCGCGGGGACAGCCTTGTCGACGGGAAGCACCTATTTGAGATTGGCGGAGAGAACAAGACGTTTGCCCAGATAAAGGACATGCCTGACAGCTATCTCGCAATTGACGGAATAGAGGTCGGACGCGGATGCCGAATCCCCCTCTGGCTGTTTGGATTCCTATACTAATGAATGTGGTCGCTCTGTTACAATGTGTTTTAGCCGCAACCTCCTTCGCCGAGGCTACGGCGGTCAAGAAGAACGCAAAGGTCGCAAAGGAGTTGGGGGGCGTCTACACGCTCTAGACGGCACGGAATCCGGAGAGATCGTCAAGTTCTACGAAGCTGGCAACTACTCGAAAAAAATTTGGTAAAATATCCTCGTCCAACGCCCAGGGTCCCTGTGCTGGGCTGGAGGAAAGATGAAGAAAAGAAACGATTTCAACCTGGTGACCGTGGAGGAGGCGGCGGCATTGGCCGCCGGCAATGCGTCGGGGTGCGTCCAGAGGTGACATCGCCATAGCTTTGTGCGTGGCGATGCTTGCGGCGTGCGCGGCGGGGGATGACTCGCCGTTGTGCGGGTATCGGCCGCCGCCGAATGCGAGGTCGGTGCGGTCCGCGAAGAGTGGGACGGCGGCGCGGCGGCTGCGATCCACCGAGATTCCGTCGGCCTGGGATTCGCGCGAGCATGGATGGATCACGCCGGTGAAGGACCAGGCCCCATGGGGAACGTGCTGGACGTTCGCGGCGTTCGCGACGCTCGAGACGCAGCTCTTGAAGTCAGGCCGGGGCGAATGGGACTTCTCCGAGAAAAACATGGCCTCACTCAACGGCTTCGACGTCTATTTCAACAATGGCGGGAACTACGACATGGCCTCTGCGTATCTTCTCAGGTGGGGCGGCGCCGTGATGGAGTCCAACGATGTGTATCGCGTGGACATATCGGCATGGGACGGCCATCCAAGCGTGCCGATGAACCCTGCCATGCACGTGCAGAACGTGGTGTGGGTGCCCGGGCGCCAGTCTTTCACCGACAACGATGTGTTCAAGACCGCGATCATGGAGTATGGCGCGGTGGCGGTGAGCTACTACCATGCAGACACCTATTGCGCTGCGAATGGCGCGTACTACTGCAACGCCAACTTCGACGACAACCACGCCGTGACGGTTGTGGGCTGGGATGACAACTACACGAGAACCAAATTCAATTCACGCCCTAGTCCGCCGGGCGACGGCGCATGGATCGTGAAGAACAGCTGGGGAACGGAGTGCGGCGATGAAGGCTATCTGTACATATCCTACTATGACGTGCAGTTCGCGAAGGCGGACGGCGTTGTGTACATCCCGGCGGCAGAGAATGAGGACTATACTGCCGTGTATGGATACGACAAGCTGGGGGTTGTCGAGACGGACAAGGACTCTGATTACTCGCTTGTGGCGGCGGCGTTCACGTCCGCATGGAACGAGGAGCTGGCGGCGGTGGGAGTGTACGCGCTGGAGGCTCCGAAGCCCTACACATTGTCGATATACACAAACGTGCAGAGAGGCGCGTCGTCGCCTGTGTCCGGCGGCGTGCTTGCGCGGATCCAGAGCGGGACGATTGAGCGGACGGGATACACGACGATTCATCTCGAGGAGCCGGTCGCATTGGCGGACGGATCGAACTTCTCGGTGGTCTATGCGCCCGGAGGGACGACGCGCGACCACTGCGTGTGCATTTCCTCCAACGAGTATTCGTCGTGCAGTCCGCAAAGGGGTAACACGTATTTTGCGAGCACGTACAATGATTCCGGGGCGACGGTGACGAACTGGATAGACGCCGTCGAGCACCCAGTCGGGGCGTCTATCGCCTGCCTGAAGGCGTATACGCGCACGACGCGGACGGCGGAGGACGAAGGACCTGCGCTTTCAGACGACGGCGCCGCCGCGCTTGGCGACCTCGCCACGACCAATGCCGCCGCCTGCGCGCAGTTCGGAGAATCGTTCGGAGCTTTCGCCAATCTTGTGGGCGCGAACGGCCGCACGCTCTGGACGAGCTGGCTCGCCGGGTTCGATCCGTCCGATCCGTCGGCCAATGTCCTTTTGCTCTCTATTGACATGACTGGCGGCAGCCCCTCGCTGTCCTGGTCGCCCGATCTTGGAGCAGATCGTTCCTATACGATCTGGGGCCGCGACGGGCTTTCTCCAACGGACATGTGGGGCATTGTGCAGTCGGCGGAGCTGGAGACGACGTCCGCAAGGTTCTTCAAGGTGTCGGTTGGGCAAAAAGACGGGCATTGACTGATCACAGACGCCGGCGTCGCGAAGACGTGCGCGTTCCAACCGCAACATTGGATTGCTTTCGCTGCGGGGAGTTTTGGAGTCTTGGAGAGTGTTGGAAACAACTTTGTGAAAACAACTTATATATCGCCGCGCAACCGCGCGGCGTTTTGAATCGGCGGGCGTGTTGCCCGCCGTAACAAAGTTGTTTTTACCAGTTGTTCAAGTTGTTTCCTGTTTCTCCAACGACTTCCTCGCTTGGGGTGGTCGCTCTGTTACAATGTGTTTTAGCCGCAACCTCCTTCGCCGAGGCTACGGTGGTCAAGAAGAACGCAAAGTTCGCAAAGGTGTTGGGGTGGGCTTCGCCCCATCCGTCTACACGCTCTACGCGCCTTGCGATTTGTTTCTAGCATGGAGAACAGGAGATACAGGAGAACAGCTACTTTTCTCTTCTGCTTCTCCTGCTCTACCTGCTAAATTAATACTGCTTTTGCCGCGCGACATGTGCGGCGTTTTAGTAAAGGATAACAAAATGACAAACTGCGGTAGCATGATGGCTTGCAAAATGACATAAACGAGGTATTGTCGGGTTTGCAAAATGACAAAATATATGCTATTATGTAGCCCTGAAAGGTGGAAACTATGATAAAACGCAAATTCTATGCGCGATTAGAGAAGTTTTATTCTGACAATGGTAGGTATGCTTTATTGGTAGACGGCGCACGCCAAGTCGGAAAAACTTTTCTTATTGAGGAGTTCGCAAGATCTCACTATGAGAATGTCATTGAAATCAACTTTATCAAAGAGGCGAACGCCAGGTTGATATTCCAGAACATTGAAAATGAAAGCGAAATCTTGGAGAAGCTGTCTGCCTATTCGCATGAGGCGCTCCGGCGGGGGCAAACGCTTGTGTTTCTCGACGAGATACAGGAATGTCCGGAGGCGGTTACGTTTATCAAATTCCTTGTGCAGGAAGGAACTTGCCATTACATTCTAAGCGGGTCTCTGCTAGGTGTTGAACTAAAAGACGTTCGTTCGTTTCCAGTCGGTTTCATGGATGAGGCGAGAATGTATCCGCTGGATTTCGAGGAGTTTGTCCTCGCAAACGGGGAGCGCCAGATTCTCATAGATGCCGCAAGGACTGCATGGGAAAGCGGGAGCCCTCTTGATCCGCTTTATCATGGCCGGTTGAAAAAGCTGTTCCGGCTTTATCTGGTTGTTGGCGGAATGCCGGCGGTCGTGCAGAAGTACCTTGATACGCATGACATAGCCGCTGTCGTTTCTGAACAGAAGAAGATACTTGTCGAGTACAGAAAGGACATAAGCAAGTACGACAAGGAGAACTCCCTTCGCATTCGAGAGGTCTTTGACCGCATCGCGCCCGAGCTCAACAAGAAGAACAAACGCTTCTATATCAACAGCGTGAAGGAAGGCGATCGCGCGGAGCGCCTTGAGGATGAGTTTATATGGCTAAGGGAAGCGGGAGTCGCGCTGCCGTCCTATGTAGTCGACGAGCCCAAGGTCCCGCTTGTCCTGTCTAAGCGGGCAAATCTGTTCAAACTGTTCATGAATGACGTTGGACTCCTTGCGGCTACATATATGGATGGCATTCAGCTGAAGATTCTCAATGGCGAAACGGATATAAACTTCGGGGCTGTATACGAGAACGTCGTCGCCCAGGAGCTTGTCGCACATGGTTTTCTTCCGACATACTATTCGTCTCGAGAACACGGGGAGGTTGATTTCGTCCTTGAGCGGGATGCGAAAGTGCTTCCCGTAGAGGTGAAGAGTGGCAAGCACTACAAGCGTCATCGCGCGCTCACGCACCTCTTGTCGGATCCCGAATATGATTTTCCTGAGTCGATCGTATTCGATGACGACGCGCTCAAGATCGAGGGAAGGGTTCGCTATATGCCGATCTACATGGCCACGTTCCTGCATAAGGACGACTTTCCGGAGACGATGATATTCGACATTGGCGCTCCTGTTACATGACGCCACAAAGGTGTTGGGATGGGGAGAAGGGTGAGCACTTACGCGCGACCACGAACGCCGGGCTGTCGCGGCAATCGCCTCACGCCCGCTGCCGCATCGTCTGTCCTTTGTCGTTCGTCGTCCGTCCTTTCATGCCCTCCACGTTCACCACGGCTTTGTTTTTAGCATGGAGAACAGGAGAGACAGGAGAACAGCTACTTTTCTCTCCTGCTTCTCCTGTTCTACCTGCTGAATTTCACACCGGATTTTCAATGGTTTTTCGCCGCAAAGAACGCAAAGTTCGCAAAGAAATGGAAAACCAGCGACTACTGACGCCCATAATCTTTCCCGAAAAGCCGTTGCTTTTGGTATAATACTCACTGTCAGAAACGGGAACGCATCTGACCTCATAGCCCTGCGACGAGAACCGCCGCGGAGAGGCCGGCAGGATGGTGACTTTCATGCTAAAGCAAAATTTCAGAGATTTCATATTTTCAACGAACACGGACGGAAGCGGCAAGGCGGCTTCCTATGTCCGTGCGCTTGATATGCTTGGCCCGATTCTGACGCGGCATTATCCGCGCCCCGTCGTCAACGGTTCCATGTGGCATCAGTTTGCGCTTGCAGACCTTGAGTCTATTCATAAATGGATTTGTGCTGAAACAAAGAAAGGCGCGGCGAGTCCGGCAATGGCGGATTTCGAGTCTCCAAGTTACTGGACGAAAAACTTCTGCTCGGCAGCGGTTCGTGCCTATAAAGAGTTTATGGCGGCGGAGACGTTCGAGAACGGCATAGTTGCGAAAGTGGCGTCCGAGACGGCTGGAAAGACTGTGGCAAAGAAAGCGGAAAGGTTAATTGCGAGAACCGCCAAGGCTGACCTTGAGAAATACTTGACCCTTACGAAGAAAGGCGGGAAAGAGAAATTGGCAGCCGTAAAGGTGAGGGTGAATCAGTCAATCTTCCGCAAGATGGTGCTGAAGAACTATGGCAACAAGTGCTGCGTGACGGGCTTGGACATTCCAGCCGTCCTGCAAGCAAGTCATATCAGTTCGTGGGATAAGGACATTGCAAACCGTCTCAATCCCGAGAATGGCCTTTGCCTTTCGGCCACCTACCACGAAGCCTTTGACGCGCATCTTATTTCCTTCGATGAGAAGTATCGTCTTGTTGTATCCAAGTCCGTGAAGGAGCACTATACGAGCGCGGTGGCAAAGCGATACTTCACTAACCGCGAAGGAATTAAAATGATTTTGCCAACTAAGTTCCTGCCGTCACAGTCGCTGCTTGAAAAGCACAGAGAATTGTTGGCGGGATGATCTAAAGAATGGAGGAGTTTATGGCGGATGAAGTTGAAAAACAGGATGTGGAAAACATACAACTGACATATCCAAAGAAAGGGGAATCAATAGTCTGTTCTCAAACATCAAACACTTATATAATTGGAGAACAAATAGGAGAGGGTAATTTTGGTGTTGTGTATGCATGTAGTGATACGTGGGGTAATTCTTTGGCGGTAAAAGTATTAAAACCGAAAGGTACTTATCAAGACGTTCGCAAGTCATGTATAAAAGAGCGAGACAAGCTTTTCCTGTTGCGGCATCCGCACATAACATATTTACATGATGTGTTTGAATATCGGAATGCATTTTATATAATTACTGAACGCTGTTCTTCAACTCTTGCCAGTATGATGAAAGTTCAAAACTTTGCTGGTAGAGTTTGGCTCCGCCCAGTTGCTCACTGCATATTACAGGCTGTCCATTTTATTCATACACAAGGTTATTTGCATCAAGATATTCATGTTGGCAATGTGTTTTCTACGTTTATAAAAGACGAACTACTCCCAGAGAATAATCAGGCGTTACAATTTAAGATTGGAGATTTGGGAATCTCTAGATTGATTGATGAAGTTTCGCCTGAAAGTACTATGGCCAATTGGATGCGCCCGCCAGAGATGTTGGATCCTGTGAGGTTTGGCAGACCAGATCATCGTGTTGACATTTACCATCTGGGGCTTCTTTTCCTTCAAATGATATTAGGTGGAGACATTCGATTTAAGCCTGCGGACATAGTTAATGGGCGTCCAGAATTTATCGCTAGCCAGTTGAAAATCCCGGAGGGGAATGTTATAGCGAAAGCACTAACGCCTAAGGTTAATGAGCGTATCTCATCAGCATTAGATTTATGGTGTGAATTGGATAGGGTCCTTCCTAATAGCTGAGGGAATGTTGATTCCTTTTAAATGAGGGGATGATCACTCATATGATGAAACGTTTTCAAGAGAGAAAAATTATGGTGATAAAAAGGAAATTGCAGGGAAATAAAATTGCACGGATTGCAACTCAAGATGCTGAGTCGCAAATGTTTGTTCTTGTCGGCACATACAAAAAAGAACAGAATCAGTTGAAATGGATTGGCAAGCGCCATTTGTACAACTACCCCCTTTCTGACGAAGAAGCGAAAATCGGTCCTGATGGATGGAGTAGGGTTAAAGAACTTTGGCTTTATTCTGGGGCGAAGGATCGGCGGCGTATTTACACGGCAGAATTTGTTGGCATCAAGTCGCGTAAGGAATTCCTTGCCGAGCACCCCGATTATCCGAAGGGCAAGAAGTCGCATGGTTATTTCTACGCCGTCTTTCGCATCAAGTTTAAGTATCAGCCGACGATTAAAGATTCATCAGTCATAGTGCGCGCGTGTGATTTTGCAAAAAGGACGACTAAGATTGCCAAGGCCATTAAAGCATATCAGGCTGGTGGCGAACTTGGAAGTCTGCTTGACATCCTTCCCGCTGAACTTGCACCGTTCTCGCACAACCAACTCCGCGTGTGTGAGGCGGCGGTACAGTGTAACTTCTTTCCTCAGCTGCTGAAACCTGTTGCGGCTGCAGTGGCCATGCCGCATCCAAAGTTTACGTTCTTTGATTTGTTTGCAGGCTGTGGTGGGTTATCTCTCGGTTTGGAGCGCGCAGGTTTTACGCCGTTGCTTGTTAATGAACTAAACCCAGATGCGATGAGTACCTATTTGCTCAATAGGCGTGACGAGTATCCATGGCTTTGTGACAATAATGTGTCAAATGTTAAAGAGTTGGTTTTGGATGATAAATTGTTGAAGAGGTTCCGCAATTCAATAAAGAACAGTTTTAACATCGATATATTTAATGGTGAATTAGATTTGATTTGCGGGGGGCCGCCTTGTCAGGGTTTCTCAGGAATAGGCATTCGCAGATCATATTCTGTTGAGAAGAGGCAACTGCCATCGAATTATCTTTATCAGGATATGGCGTTTTTGATCAACAGGATTCGCCCTAAGATATTTTTGTTTGAAAATGTTCGGGGATTGTTATCGGCGCGGTGGACAAATGATGGTGAAAAAGGTGAGATATTTAGGGATGTGCTGAAGACATTCCGTGACATTGGTGCGTATCATATTCGCTACAAGCTAGTTCATGCAAAAGATTACGGTGTACCGCAGAATCGTCCGAGAATTCTCATAGTTGGACTCCGCAAAGATATTTTCCCGGAGCCTACAGTAAATAGCGATGATGCTGTGCTGGCGGGGTTCCTCCCCAAACCTACAGGAGGATATCCAACAATAGAAGAGTTGTTAGGTGATTTGGTGGATTCAAGCTATGTGCGGGGTTCTACTACAGAAACCTACCCCAGAGCTCCACAAAATGACATCCAAAAGAGACTGCGCACCAGAAGGGATGGGTCGGTGTTTGCAGCAGGGGACGCAGTTTCTGAAATGGAGTATAGCAATCATTCCGACTACATCGTTGAGAAGTTTACGGAAATGATTCGTAATGGGGGTGAGATTCCCGAACGGTTCAAGACTAAAAAGTTTGCCCAGAAGGTTCTTCCTCGGGTGTGGGGTAAAGATGGGCCAACAATTACTGCGTGTTCGGCACCTGATGACTATGTCCATTTTTGCCAGCCGAGATCGCTTACGGTCAGAGAGTGGGCGCGTTTACAGACATTTCCAGATTGGTATGTCTTTGCTGGCAAGCGAACTACAGGAGGGCTTCGTCGTGCTGGCAATCCTCGTGAGGGCATTTTTGACCGAGAATTGCCGAAATATACTCAGATTGGAAATGCAGTGCCAGTTGAACTAGCGTATAACATAGGACGCAATTTTGTTAAATTGTTGGAGGGGGTATAGCAAATGCTGAAAGCGGCCAATACATCTGTTGATGATGCCCTTAAGCTTTTCAATGGCGCTGGGGTCGCAACTGGATTGCTTGTGCCAACGGCGACAGGCTGTAAGAAGTCAATAATGGATGCGACTTTGTCGTTTCGGGATTTTCTCCGTGAGTCTGGGATACATGAATATTCTACTCAGAAGCAGGGTGTCAAAGAATATGTGTCGGCGAATTTTGTGCTTCCGGATAATTGTATAAAGTCAAAGGCTTCGCTTTATAGACCTGTTACAAAGAAGGGCGATCCTCGTATATGGTTCTCTAGATTGACAAGATATTGCCGCCCTACAGATCTTTTGGCAGTCGTGGCTCACGGAGGCGAGCTGTATGTTTTTAACATGAGCAATAAGGATGTTGTGCGATCTTTTGGCGTCCCCGGATCATATCCGCATGAGATTCTTGGCGCTTGTTCGGAGATCGTTTCTCCTGAAGCCCGTGAGTTGCTTACGAAACTGAAAGAGATTCATGCAATGGGTTTTGTCCCAGGTGTGAAGCATGGCGATACGGCTGTGGGAATGACATTAGAGAATCTTTTGGGTATTGATCCGAACTCTAAAAAGACGCCGGATTATAAGGGAATTGAACTCAAAAGTTCGCGTAAATTGGGTAAGCCTGTTGCCAAGATTTCAAAAAATAAGAAGGTTACACTTTTTACAAATACACCAGATTGGGGAAGAAGTAAATTTAACGCGCTTGATATTCTTAAGACTTTTGGCTATGTAGAGGGTGGCCGCTTGCAGTTATATTGCACAGTGTCGAACATGATCAACCCTCAGGGGCTTTATTTGGACGCGCATAATGAAATTGATCTAATCAATAAGGCCAAGACAAAGAAATACACTGGTGATGTAACAGTATGGGCGCTTGATGTCTTAAAGGCTCGCTTGTCAGAGAAACATCGGGAAACATTCTGGGTTCAGGCGTCAAGTAGGTTTGTCGACGGCAAAGAATATTTCCAATATGACTATGCGCGTCATACGCGTAAACCAAACACGGTGAACCTTGCTAGTATGTTTGACGCTGGTATAATTACCCTTGACTATGCTATGCATCTTAAGGCAAATGGGCGAGTTCGTGATCATGGGTATTTGTTTAGAACTACCAGCGATAAATTGCCGCATATCTTCCCTTTGGAACGTGTTTACGATTTATCGCGATGACAATATCTGCCTTCACCTGCACTGGTCCATATGCAATCTTGATTCTTGCTGGAATCAAGCGGACGGAGAATCGCAGTGTATGGCCGTCACCAAGTGAAGGGCGGGCTGCGATTTCGTGTTCAAAGTCGTTTTGTAAGGAAGAGTATGGGCAGTTCATTGCGTGGGCGTCGGTGCATTTGCCGCCTGAGGATTTCGAGAAGATTCCGGGCTGGTGCGAAGTGAAGGACTGGCTTGGAAAGATTGTCGGTGTGTGTGACTACAAGGCGAGGCAACGCGTACAGCCCGAGTTGTGGGATGAGGGATATGGCTGTTGGTGGGATTTGTCGAATGTTGTGAGGTTGCCTGAACCGATTCCCTGCCGTGGCAATGTCGGCATGTGGCAGATGCCAGCGGAACTTGCCGCGAAGGTTTCTGCCGCTGATGAGTTCTTACGAATGCGCATTGAGACGGCGGACGATGCCTATCCGCTTTTTCGTGCGGCAATTCCGATAGCAAGGGATTATGAGGGCTTCTTCGTTCTGCCGATAGATGCTGAACGCCGCCCGATCTGCAAGCCGATTCTTGTCTCGCTCGGCCATACACGCGGCACAACGGCAGTTGAGTTGGGTGAGGTGTTCCGAGAAGCGTTCAAGCACAACGCCGACGCAATCATCGTCGCCCACAATCATCCGAGCGGAGACCCCAAGCCCAGCAAAGCCGATTTGCATCTAACATCAACACTTCAATCTGCAGCGCAACTTCTTGGCACCAAATTCCTCGACCATCTTATCCTCGGTTCGTCCGATAGTGAAGAGGGGCGAGCGTTTGTGTCGATTGCGGAGAAACAATGAGATATAATTTAAATTGAAATATCTTAGGAGGCAAATATGCAAGCACACGAACAATCATTCAAGTTCATCACAAATACTAGTAGATACCGTATACCTTTCTTTCAGCGAGGATATGTGTGGGATGATGGGAATTGGGCGCCAATGCTGGAAGATTTTCTTGGCAATAGGGATGGGCAATTCTTCGGGTCAATCATTCTCAAGCATCAGAAAAAAAGCACTAACGATCTTGGCAGCACTGCGCTTGTTATTGATGGACAACAACGCTTGACCACTATGAGTATTCTTCTCAAGGCTGTTAAGGATTCACTTAATATTGTGGAAGGTAACGATTTAAATAAAACTGTGAATCAGTATTTATTCTTCCAGCCAGATATAACGAGTGACGAATCTTTCACAAGGATAGAGCACTCTAAAGTCGATAGGGATGCGTTTGAATTCGTATTGCGGTCTCCGGCGAGTGATGTGTTGTCATCGAATTCGCAATCTAGGATAGTTCAGTGCTATAAGTTCTTTTATAGAGAACTCCAGCATATTAATGATAATGATAGGAAGTGGCTTCTAAATAGATTTGTCAACAATGAAGACCCATTTTTGGTTGTCATTGATTTAGACGAAAAGGATGACGAGCAATCCATATTTGACACAATTAATAGTGCTGGTGTGCGGTTGAGCTATGCTGATACAATAAAGAATCTTATTTTTCAAGTTGCGCTTGCGAAAGCAGGGAGCTCGCACGAGCAGGACGTGTATACGCTATACGATGCAACTTGGTTTGCGAGTTTTGAGGGGGATGAATCTAGTCGAGAATATTGGCAGCGAGAAGCACAGTCAATTCGAGTGAAGCGCACTATGTTAGAGGTGTTTTTGCATTCGTTTGCAATCATACACAAATTCTATGATCCGCGTCAGGATAGTTTGGGGCAGTTGCCCAGCCTATTTCGCAAGAAACTGGAGGATATGGAAACATATAGAGAAGTGAAAAACTTCATAGAGACTTTGTCGAAGGATGCGGAGGTATATCGTGAAAGGCTAGGAAGTTTTGCCGAGGCTCAGGAGTTCGAGTATGACGATTATATAGGACGCTTGTTTCACATCCTTGATCAATGTAATGTGTTGACGTTTCATCCGTATCTTCTGCACTTGTTTACAAAATACCACTGCGATGAGGTGACACTCAAAGCGCGTTGTGCAGATCTGGAGCGGTTTGTCATGCGACAGTATGCTGCGCACTCTACCACGCGGCAGAATAATACATTGTGCGTAGAATTTATTGAAGACGAGGGTGCGGTTCGCCGATGTGCAGATAATATTTCTCAGTCAGAAATTGATTCGCATTTGTGTGCAATTGGCAATCGTCAGGCGAGGCTGATTTTGTTTTGGATTGAGCTATACAGGCGATATAGTGACAAGTATGAGTCGGAAAGGAAGAAGAAGTACTGCTATCATCTTGAGCATATCCTTCCTCAGAAATGGGAGACGCACTGGACGAATGTGCCAATCAAAGATGAAAATGGTGTTGAAATACGTGATTCTGAAATGGCGAAAGCGACGCGGAATAAGAAATGCTATGAGATTGGGAATATGACGTTGTTGAATGGGTCTCTCAATATTAGGATTAGTAATTCCACCTTCTCAAAGAAGATTAGTGGGGAGGGCCGCACGAAAGGCATTAAAGATTATGCAGAACTTCATATAACAAAAGATGACATCTTAAAACCATATGAGTTGGGGGATGTTGTCTGGGATGAGGAACATATCACGAGGCGATCCAAACAGTTGATCAAAGAGTTCCATACTTTATGGGGCTAATATTGATTTTATGAGCGGAGCAAATTATGGGGTTTGTGAAAACTAGAAGGCTTGCGTAACCGCCCCTTGCGGGGGTTCGCGACCCATAGGGAAGCGAACACGCCGAGCGAACGCGAGTGCCGAGCGATGCAGAAGCAGCAGCGCGCGAAGGCGGGGATGAAGCCGCCGGTGAAGAAGGGCGGGGATATGTTGTCGGCAAATAGAAGGGATAATGGCTATGGATTGTAGAGACGACATGGATTTGTTTGGCGGAACTGATGCCGCCGGCGGTTTGCGGGCCGATGTTAGGCTCGACGTTGCCAAGCTCGACTACCTATCCTCGGAGCCGATGACATGGCAGGAGCTATTCGGCGGATTTGACCGCCTGAGGGCGATTACATACTCGTCTGGCATAGGATTCGTATATCAGCTTATTGAGATGTTCAAGGACGTGGAAATCATCTTCGGGTGCGAGGAGGTGATGTCGTACAACCTTCAGGAGATCATGGCGTACCAGTCAAAGCTGATGGAGCGCATCCGTGATGCCGATTCCAAGTCAAAAACGAAGATGATTGAACGGGTTGAGTCCGGGGATGTCCGACTCTTCGTCGCACGAGAAAAACTTTCTCACGAAAAGCTTTATCTTCTTGAGTCCGATGATGGACGTAAACGCGTTATCCTGGGCTCGGCGAACATGTCGTTCAATGCCTTCCGCGGACGGCAACGCGAGACAATATGCTACATGGATTCTGATTCGGCGTACGAGAGGTTCAATGAGGCCTACGAAGATTTGAAGGGCATTAGCGTCGATACCATTACAAAGAAGGCCATAGTCGTTGGGGATGCGTCGGAGAATTTGGATGCGCTGCCGATAGCTGAAACGGTCAAGGTGAAAAAGGCCGTCTACATCGAACCCGCGAAAGATGCAGATGAAGAGGTTCGGTTCGTTCTTGACACTCGTGAACTTGCGAAGAAAATCAAGCCAGCCATTCCAATCACAAAGGCTGACAAGAAGGCGGGCAAGATCCTCATCTCGCCAGAGATTATCCAGAAGGTACGTCGCCAGGTTATTCGGGATACCGAGCGCGAAAAGGAATTGAGAAGTGAGTATCCGCAGCTTGTCATAGATTCGGAGCATGGCACTGTTTCATTAAACGGCAAGGATCTAGACTTGAATCCTGATGCCGATGCAGTGAAAAGCGACGTCGACATGTTCATTCGCTACATGAATGGATATGAACGTTTCCACGGCGATAATAAAGGGATGCAGAACCGCTACTATGAGTTCGCCAACTGGTTTTTTTGTTCGCCGCTTATGGCCATTATGCGAGATACGGCTTTGCGCTATGACCAGAAGACTCTGCCATATCCTGTGTTTGGGCTCGTCTATGGACAGTCAAAGGCGGGTAAGACATCTTTTCTTGAGACGATTCTCAAGATGATGATTGGTCAGAAGACCAAGATGGGCGCGCCGGAGTTTACTCGCACGGCCATTGACGGGCTCCGTCATAGTGTTCAGGGTGCTCCCATAATTGTTGACGACCTTACAAACAACAGGTTCAATCAGCATGCCGTCGAGACAATCAAGAATGACGATTTCGGCTTGTTGGAGCATTTAGTTCATTACCCTGCGGTTGTCATAAGCGCGAACGAAGATGTCAAGGCAGTGGCGCAAGAGGTGATCCGCCGAACAGTTATATGTCGTGTTCAGGCCGGTCTTACTAATACTGAAGTCATGAAGAGCAATGTCGTTCGCGCTGTCCAGCAGAAGATTGGAACGGCGTTCTATCGCGAATATCTGCGCTTGATGTTGGAGAAGATTCCGGACATGATGGACCAGCTGAAGGATGACAATCCGGAGTCGGAATGCCCTGACATCCTTAAGGTTTCTTCGGAAGTGTTGTATGAAATCTTCTCGGCGTATGAGAGCGAGTTGCCTTCATATATCCGCAAGTTGTCGCTTGAAGACTATTTCAGCGAAAAGGTGACTGGCAAATATGCGATTCAGGTGATTAAAACAGCGTGGGCTAGCAATCCAAATTCTTTCGAGGTTGATGAGCGCGCGGGAACTGTCCGGTATGATGCCGGCGTAAACTGGGACGCCGATAGGCTCATGAAGGAGCTGCCGGAGAACCTTTGCGCCAAGCGCTCTCGCGACAGCGTCATCATGGAGCTCGACGAAGCGAGAGAATTCTTTGGAATAGATTTCAGGCGGAAGTCGTTCCTTTCTCGCTTGTTGGGAAAATGAGGGCGGCGCACATTATGGGACTTGTGAAGACGAGAAGATTGGCGGCGATGCAGAAGCAGCAGCGCGCAAAAGCCGCGATGAAGCCGCCGATGAAGGGCGGTGCCGGGAAGGGCGTCCCGCGACAGTTCGCGCCAGCGCCCAAAGCGCCTCTAAAGGCATTTTAGCCACCAATCCAAATGAGATTTTAGGTCAGACCTAAAATCTCATTTTGGACACTTCGCGGCGGAATTGCCGCGTGCCACAACTGCCGTTATTCCACGATTGAACTGCAAGTCAGGGGTTTGGTATAATGTTCGCCAAAAAGAGGGGGCGATATGAGCATAAAAATGTCTATGGTGATTTTGGCTGCGCTTGGAATTGCGTTGGATGCTAATGCAATAGTTGGCCACCGTGTGCAGGGGCGTCCGACGGACGCGAAGCTCATCAGCGAAGGTGGTGCTTCCGAGCAGAAGAAAAAGAATGCTGCGGAGAAGCAGGCTCGCGCGAAGGCAAAGGAGATAACTGTAGAGAAACTTGAATTCCCGAAGGGCGCCAAGTACAGGGGTTCGCCCATTAACATGTCGTCACGGATTGAATCGCTTTGTGGATATGAAATTGGTTCGATAGCAAAGGTCTCGCGGCATCCGCAGTTGGACAAGGATGGGAACATCGTGATAACGGAGAAGCTCAAGACTCCTTTTCGCAAGTGTACACAGGTCGAGCTAAAGTATTCCAAGGTTAACCATGCACTGTATTACATTCGTGTGTTCGCTCCTGCTCAGAAGAAGGTGACCGACGAAGTTGCGATGGCCGAGGTTGAAGCGATGGGAGGCGCGCTCAAGACTAAGTTTGACGAGAAGATTAGTGATTTTATGAAATATGATACGCCTTCCGCAAAGTCATATAGTGCGCACATGCATATTAACTCTTGCCAGTCGCTTGAAGTTCGTGGCTATAAGGACAACATCGAAAAGCGAGGTGTGCTCAAGGGCTCGGCAGACGCGCGGAAGGAGCTTGGCTGGGCGTTTTCGATTACCCTGGAGGATCGTGCCATGCAGAGTTTCGTGCCAGATACGCCCAAGCCCGCCAATGACGTTTCTCAAAAAGACGTAGATGCATTGTAGAGGCGGAAACCTCGCGGCGGATGTTCATGCAAGACAAACACAGAAAGAGTGAGCGTAAATGAACGAAATAATGGAATCGTTCCGGCCAATATTCAGGATGCTGTGGGGCGCTATCTTTCTCGTGATCGTGCTGAAGTTGTTCTTTTGGTGGTGGAACAGCCCGAAGCAGAAGGGCAAGCGAGGCGAGAAGCTGGTCGCAGGTCGGTTGAGGAAAGGGTTGCCCGACGAGTACCGTATTCTGAACGACATCTACCTGCCGCTGCCGGACGGGACGACGACGCAGATCGACCATGTTGTCGTGTCTCAGTATGGTGTTTTTGTAGTTGAGACGAAGACATACTCTGGCTGGATATTCGGCGACGAGAAGAGCAAGGATTGGACGCAGTCCATCTACCGCAAGAAGAGCCGCTTCCAGAATCCGATGAGGCAGAACTACAAGCACATCTGCGCACTCGCAGACAACCTCGGAATCGACAAGTCGTATTTTATCGGCGTCGTGGCTTTCACCGGAGACTGCACGTTCAAGACTGAGATGCCCGACGGCGTGGTCTATTCTCGTCGCGCAGCCGACTACATTCGCTCATACAATACGCCGATTATCAAGCCCAGCCAGATAGACGAACTCGATTCCGCAATCGCCGAATGGCAGGGGACGCTGAGCGAAAAACAAATCGACAGTCATGTTGCCAATCTGCAGAAACGTCATTCTTCTGTGCGAGAAGGCGACGCCCCTTTGTGTCCGTACTGCGGCGGCGAGATGGCCCTTCGCAAGCGCAAAGGCGACGGCAAATCGTTCTACGGCTGCAAGTCATATCCCAAGTGCCGCGGGATAGTGAACGTGGAGTAGCGGCGGATTTGCCGCGCCAGACAGTTTTCAACGTTTTATAAAACATTAAAACTACGGAAAAGTAGCTGCCCTCCCACTGCTCGCCACGTCACATATTGCAATAAGTGTCGTAGGGTGCTATGACAGGCATTGCCGATGATCCTCTGCGCACTTTGCGTCTCTGCGACTCTGCGTTAAAATCTCAACACCCCGACGGCATTCCGCGGCGGATTTGTCGCGCCGCGCGGGTATACGGGAAGAAAGGGATTTGGTATAATTGACGCATAAACGAATTGAGGGTCGAAATGAAGAAACTGTCGAAAACGATAATAGCAGTCGGCGCGTGTCAGATTGCGACGTCGTGCGCGAGCCTGCCGGAGGTTGCGCATGAACGCGACGATGCGGTCGCGATTGCGCTTGCCAACGGCGGATGCATAGATGCAGCCTCTCTAAAGTGGACGCGCGAGCCCGCGGGCTTTTCCGTCCAGAACGGCGCGATCTCGATAAAAACCGCTCCGCGCACCGACCTCTGGCAACGCACGTACTACCATTTCCGCAACGACAACGCGCCTGCCCTGCAGATGAGCACCGGGGAGAAGTACTTTAGCTTCGTCGTAAAGACGGACTTCTCCCAGAGTCATCATCGCTTCGACCAGTGCGGCGTCGTCATGTATCTTGACAGCGAGAACTGGCTGAAAGCGTCCGTGGAGTACGAGAACGACAGCTT
>Ga0310695_10006059_pt1 | contig 20396 bp, 12 predicted proteins | sample RumenRJG_04DNA_FD_203882 | JGI IMG/M metagenome (GOLD analysis project Ga0310695, IMG submission 203882) | Bovine rumen microbial communities from Lethbridge, Alberta, Canada - RJG_04 (v2) (version 2) | ecosystem: Host-associated > Mammals > Digestive system > Stomach > Rumen | place: Canada...
TTGAAATAATAAAATTACTAGGACAAGGTTCATTTGGAAAAGTATTTTTATCAAAACATAAAAAAACAAATTCATTATATGCCATAAAATTAATTGATAAAACAGATAAAAATAGCATAGAAGGGAAACCATATTTTCAAAGGGAAATAGAAATAATGTATAAACTTAATCATGAAAACTGTATTAAATTATATAGTCACTTTGAAGATAATAACTATTGTTATTTCATAATGGAATATATTTCAAATGGAAATTTATATAATTACATAAATAAAAAACCAAATAGGAAATTAGAACCAAAAGAAGCATCAAAAATAATAATAGAATTAATAAGTTCAGTATATTATTTACATAATATGACACCTCCAATAATTCATAGAGATATAAAACCAGAAAATATATTATTAAATAAAAATAATATAATTAAATTAACTGATTTTGGTTGGAGTAATTATATTAGTTTAAATGATGTTAGAAAAACTTTTTGTGGAACACCTTTGTATTTAGCACCAGAAATGATAATTAGTGATTTTCATAATGAAAAAGTTGATATTTGGTGTATTGGAATAATATTATTTGAATTATTAGTTGGGAGAATCCCTTTTGCGGGTAAAGATAAGAGAACTTTAATTAATAATATTATCAATTGTAATATTATTTGGGATAATAATATTGATATTGATGCTAAAGATTTAATTAGTAAAATTTTAATTATTGAACCTAATAAAAGAATTTCTTTAAATGAAATGATTAAACATAATTTTATTACTAAATTCAATGGGAATTGTGAGCAGTTTTTAATTAAACCTTCTGATGATGATTTTATTGATGAACCTTTTATTATTAGTTTAGAAACTCCTGAAAGTCATTTAGAAAAAATTAATAAAAAAAAGATAAAAATTAATGAAGAAAAAAAAATAAAACAAAATTTGGAAAAAAGTCCTAAATTAAAATCTGAACAAATTAATTTATTAAAAAGAGTTGAAAGTATATTAAATAAAGAAAAAAATAAACATAAGAAAAATTATATTTTATTAAATGAAAGTTATAATAATTTTAATAATTTGTTTTCTCAATATATTCTTTCACAAAAAGAAAATACAAAAAATTTAGATATTTTAGAAAAAAAAAATATATATATTTATAGATTAGAAAATAGGAATTTTATTCTTGAAGAAACAAAAAATGAAAAAGATAAAATAATTGAAGAAAAAAATAATGAAATTAAAAAATATAAAAATAAATTAAATGAACAAAATACATTAATAAAAGAATTATATTTTTTAATTAATAAAAATGAAAATAATAAAACAAAATAATAAAAAACATTTAAAAAAAAGTAAAATCAAAATAAAAAATTGTTTTTAAAAAATTTTTCAATAATTATATATTATCTAATCATCATAAATTAAATATTAAAATCAATTTAAACATATTTTTTTTTCAATAATGATTTTTAAAAAATATTTAATTTAAAAAATATTTAATAAATATCATTTAATTATTTTTTCCCTGTAACAGGTCTCTTTGTTCCTGCTTTTGGAGTAGGTCCAATCAATTTATTTTTTTCAAGTTGAGCTTTTAATTTTTCAATTTCTGCTTTCATATGTTCAATTGCAGCTTTCAATAAGGAAATTTCAACGTCTTTTTTTTTATCAAGTTCTTCTAATTTTTTTAATCTTTCTTCATATGGTTTTATTTGTTCTTTAAAAAATTCTTCTAGATCAGCCATATTAATTTATAACAAATATTTTTATTTTAAATTATATATGAAATTTGAATTTTAAATTTATTAATTTTTATTTATTTTTTTATATTTTTATTTATTGTGGTTTTTGTTAAAAAATGTTTGTTATTTTTATATTATTATCTTTTATAATAAAAATTAGTTTTTTTTGTTGATATAATAAATAAATTTTATAATTTTATTTGAAACTAATATTCATTATAATATAAAATGTTTTCTTTAATTAAATAAATTTATATTGATAAACAAAAAAAGAATTATAATGAATTTAAATTTAATATATGAAGGAAAAAATTATCAATTTGATATTCCAAATGATGTTACAATCAATTATATAAAAGAAATTGCTTCAAAAATATTTAATTATGAGGATAAAGGATTACAATTAATTTTTAATGAAAATAACTTAAATATTTATGATGATAAAAAATTTGTTAATCAACTATTAAAAGATAATGAAAAAAATATTACAATTCATCTTAATAAAAAAAATATAAGTAATAAAAGTAATAATGTCTTTTCAAATCTATCTATTGTTAATTCAAATAATAATAATGAAAAATATTATAAAGAATTAAAAAATAAATTTATAAAAATTCATTTAAATTATAATAAAAAAATCAACTTGTTATCTGTTTTCAAAGAAAAAATAAAAGAAATTTTTGATAAATTAATAATAATAATCAAAAAATTAAGAAATTCAATTATAATGATTGATAATAATTTATTATATTTTTATAAAAATAATAATTATGATAAATTACTTAAATTATTTGAAGAAAATAAAAAAGGTTGTGGATTAACAGAAAAAGATTTAAAAGGAATAAATGATAAAATTCAAACTTTAATTGATGATTATAAATATATTATTACACAAAAAAATTTTCAAATTAATGTAAATAACTTTATTGAACTACAAATTGAAAAAATTAAAAATTTTAATCATCAATTTGAAATTATACAAAATAATAATAATTATGATGAAATTATATATGAATTAGATAAAATTTTTGAATTTTCTTTTATTAAAAATAAAAATAAAAATTCTAAAAATAATATTATAAAAGATAAAAATAATTCAAATTTATTTAATAATTCATTTGATTTAATTCAAAATGAAAAACAAATTTTTGAACTTCCAACAGTTAAAAAAAGTAATTCTAAAGAAAAAAATAATACAAATATTTCAAAAAAAATAAAATTAATAAAAAAAAATGAAAATAAAAAAATAATAACAGTAAATAATAAAAAAATTGATCATTTTTTACCTGATATTAACTCAAAAAATGAGGATATAAATTTATTTGATTTAAAATTGTTTAAATCTACACATTCAAAATTATATGAAAGACAAAAAAATGAAAATTCATTAATAAATGAAACTAGTACCCATTTAGTATATAAATTATTGAATAAAACTAATAATAAAATTTTACCTAAAGATAATAATTATAAAGATTTATTTATATCTATAAATGATATTAAACCTAAAATAATGGAAAAAAGTGAAGAAAAAATAATATCTAATAAAAAAGAAAAATTATATAATGAAAAAAAAATTTGCAATATTACTTTAAAATCTTATAATCAATCTAAAATTCCAAAATTATTAATTCCTTTGAATAAAGAAAACTCAATAATTAAAAGTCCAATTAAAACAGATAGAAATGAAAAAATTATAAATAATAATTCTTTCAAAAGTGAAAGTCCAGTTAAAACAGAGAGAAATGAAAAAAAAATAGATATAAATGAAGGTAGTTTAAATTATAATAATTATATATATAAAAGTCCATCTAAAAAAGATAGATATGAAAAAAATAAATATAATAATACTATTAAAAGTGAAAGTCCATTAAAATCAGACAGAAATGAAAATAATATAAATAATAATATTAATGATTGTGAACATGATAATCATAATAAAAATGACAATTTATCAATATTATCACTTATTAAAATTAAAAAAACAATAAGTAATAAATCTTTAATTAAACTTCAAAATCATATTAAACAAAATAAAAATGAGAAAGAAAAAGAAAAAATGATTCAATTTAAATTAAAAAATCAAAATGAAAATAAAGTAGATAGAACAAAAAATCATAATAATACAATTATTAGTTATAATGAAAGTTCACCACTCAAATCAAAAAGTAATAGAACTGTAATAAAAATATTATTTAATGAAACTTTAAAAGATGAAAATGTAAATTCACTTTCCCCTATTAGAAGAAAAATGGATAAAAATTTTTTCAAAACTAAATCCACAAAATCAGTTAAATTATTTAAAGAAAATAATATTAAAGAAGAATTTGAAAATTTCTATAAAAAAAATCAAGAAAATAATAAAGATGAAATTCAAAAACTTGCAAAAGATTTATTATTCAATTCTCCATATAAAAATAAAATTAATAAAGAAGAAATATTCATTAAAAAAACTTTAACTGATTCTAAAATTAATAATGAAAAAAATATTGAAAATGAAAATTCAAATAATGATTGTAATAGTGAAAAAATTGAAAATGAAGGAAAAAAGAAAAAGAAAAAACTTTTAAATAAATTTGATTTTATTATATAGATTATTAATTAATTGATTAATATAATATTTAAAAATGGGAGTTTAATAATGAGAATTAATTTGTAATAATTTATATAAAAAAATATTAATATTATTAGTTTTATACTATAATTAATATTTCAATAAAAAATGAATTAATAAAAAAATTGTTAATATAAATTCTCAATTTATTTTTTACATTAAAGTGAATGGAAATTTTAAATGAACCAAATCGAATAATATACATAACAAAAAAAGGAAAAAAAATTCATTTAAGAAAAAACTGTTTAACATTAAAAAATTCAGATATTATTGAAACAAAATTAGATGAAGTTAATAAAGATAAATATTCCTCAATATGTCAAAAATGTGAAATAATGGAAAAAAAAATATTTAAAACTCATGTCCCATTTATTCCTAATAGATTTAGAAATAATTTATTAAGTATAAGTTCAATTCATCAAACTAAATCTAATAATAATATTTCAACTAGTGAATATGAGACAATTCCTGATGATTTTAGTAATAATATAATCAATAGTAATAATTTTAAAATAATTAGAAATAATATTAACAATAAAAATAATAATAATAATGATATTAATAATATTGAAAATGAAATTTCTGTTATAAATAATAAAAGTAATAATAATAATATATTGAGTAATAATAGTAGTAATCATTTATTTAATAATAATAGTAATAATCATTTAAATAATAATAGTAATAGCATACATAATAATAATTCAGTTTCAATTTCCAAAAAAGAGCTAAGTTTTGTAAATAAATATAACACTCAAAATAATAAAATTATTCATTTAGATGATAATTCAATTGAAAATATATATATTGAAGAAGAACAAGAATCATCTATTATTGAAATAAATAAAAAAAATGAAAATGAACAAATAAAATTAAATTTCGATATTGAAAAAAAGAATATTGAATATAAAAAAGGTGACAAAGTACAATTTAATTTTAATCAAAATTTCATTTTTTGTTTTGAAATAGAAATATTAGTTAAAAATAAATTTTGTAAAATATCAACTGGATTTTCAATAATATATTTAGAAGATCAAGATAATGAATCATATGAAATAAATAAATTAATTCATTGTTTTTGCATTGAAAATAACACTAAAATAAATTATTTAATCAATTTAAAGGAAGGATTTTATAATTATGATATTCAAGAAAATTCAAAAGAATTAAAGAAAAAAAAACTTCACTTCCATAAAATTAATTTATCAAAAATATTTCATATTAATCCATATATAAAATTAGATAAAGAAAATGAATGTGAATATTTTTTTAACAATCAAAAGATAAAATATGAAATAAAAAAATAAAGTTCAAAAAAATAAAAAATGTTAAAACAAAATAAAAAAAAAATAAAATTTTAATATTTTTTTTAAAATTAAAAAAAATATAATAAAATTTTAATATTTTTTTTAAAATTAAAAAAATATAATACAAAAAAAACTACTCAATTTGCCAATCAATTTCTTTAATCCCATGTTTTTTTAAATAATCATTAGTCAAACTGAATTGTTTACTAATAGTAAAATCTCCTTTTTTTTGTGCTAAAGGACTAGGATGAATATTAGTAATAACATAATGTTTACTCGAATCAATTAATTTTTTTTTTTCAATAGCAAAATTCCCCCAAAGTAAAAAAACAATATTTTTTTTTAAAGCACTAATTTGACTAATAACAAAATCAGTAAAAAAATTCCATTTCGAATTTTTTTGATGAGAATTTGCTTTTTTACATTCTACAGTCAAAGTAGAATTTAATAAAAAGACTCCTTGTTTTGCCCAATAACTTAAATCACCATAATTAGGTTTATGAAATTTAATTTTATTATCTTTTTCTAAACATTTAAAAATATTATTTAAACTTTGAGGAATTTTTTGACTTTTATTTACACTAAAACTTAATCCCATTGCATCACCTGGATTTGGATATGGATCTTGACCTAAAATTACTACTTTTATATTCGACCAGGATGTAAATTGAAAACTATTGAAAATTTTTTCTTTTGGTGGAAATATTATTTTTGTTGAATATTCATTTTTTAAGAAATTATATGTATAAATCATATTTTTGTTATTTGGAGGTTTTATATAGGATTTTAATGGGTCTTCCCATGTTTTTAGTTCTGATATGAATGATTCGTATGTTGGGTAAAATTTTTCTTGGGATAAATTTGTTAATTCAATTTTTTTTTCTATTATTTTTTCTTCTTCTTTTTTTGTTTTTTCTTCATTTTTTATTTCTTTTGTTTCTATAGGTTTTAATATATAATTTTCGATTATTCTTGAATGAGGATTTTTTTTTGATTGATAATCTTTATTTATTGTATTTTCTTCTGTATCTTCTGTGGGTTTTTTTCTTTTTATTGATATAAATCCATCTAATGTTCCTTTTTTTTCCATTAGAAAATTTTTTTTATAATAATATTAAGCGCTCATACTAAATATTTTTAAATTATTATTATTTAAAAATTACGATATTAATAATTTATCAATTTATATAAAATATTATTTTAAATTAATAATTTAAAAATGAATTAATTTAAAAAATTTAAATATAAAAAATATATAAAAATATATAAATAATGTATTATTTCTCAATTACAATATCTGAAATTGATTCTGTAGCTAAACCTATTGTATTTGGTTTTTAATTATTATTAAAAAAGATTTCTTTTTTTAAACTCTCTTTTTAATCAATTATTTTAAAATAAGAACTAGTATTTATAGAAAATGCTCTTTTTTTATTTTTATTTTTATCAGAAGGTGATATAGTTTCAATTAATCTTAAATCATTTTTATAATTATTTAAAAGCTTTGTACATAAATTTCCATTTAAAATTATATCTTGAGAAATATTTAATGAATATTTAGAATCATCTTCAATTCTTTTATTTCTTAATAAATAAAAAGATTTATTTAATTTTTTAATTTTAATATCAGAATTATTATAAATATTTGTATTAATATATCTTGAAGATAAAGGCATATTTAAATTGAAATTATGATTATTATTCATTTCAATAAATGATGAAATATTATTATGAATTGGAATTGAACTAAAAGATGAATTATTTTTGCTCTTATCAAAATTTTTAATTGGATAATAATTATAATTTGTTGATATTTCATTATTAAAACTTATATTTTTTAATGATAATGATTTTTCTTTTGATTTTAATGACTTTTTTCTTAATTTATTTGAATGGAGTTGTTTTGAACTTTTTTTGTTATCTATTTCTTTTTGTAAAGCATCTATATTTTTTTTATATTCTAAACATTTTTCATTTATTCTTTTTATTAAATTTTTATTTTCATTTATTATATTTTTATTATATTTTTGTATTATTTCATTATTTTCATCATCAATATTTATATTATTTAGTATTATATCTTTTATGAGATTAAATAATTCCAATTGTTCAATTGAAAGTTTATTCATGTTTAAATTTAAGTTATTTTTATTCTTTTCAAGAGTGATTTTTAATTTAATATAGTCATCTTTCTTTTTTTCATAATTTTTTTTTTTATTTTTTGCTTTTTCAATAATATCTTTTAATTCATAATCAGTTGAATTAATAAAGAAATCTTCTTTTTCAACTTTAGAAATAAATAAATTTGTTAAATTAATTTCTTCTTCTTCAATTTCTTTTTTTTTCTTTTCAATAATTTTAGTTAAATTATTACATTTTATTTTGTAAAATTCAATTAAAGTTTCTTGTTTATGTAATTCTTTATTTAAATTTAAAATTGTTGAAAAATATGGTTTTAATATTAAAATTGGATTTGATGACATTTTATTAAAATAAATTTAAATTTTATTATTTAAAAAACAATAAGTCTAATTATTTTTAAAAAAAAATAAAAAAGTTATATTGGTTGAGATGAATTTAAAACTTTTTCAATTTCTTTTTCTGATTTTATTTTCATTAATTTTAATTGATGTTTTGATATATTTTCAGAATGTCTTATTTCAATTGGAATTTTTGTAAATAATTTTTTTAATTTATTTTCCTTTTTTTTTTTTTCAATATTTTTTATTTCAAAAAAGGAATATTCTTTTTTTAATTTTTCAAAAATCTTTTCATTATTGTTACCTAGAATAAATTTTCTTTTTTTAAAAAAAATAGCTTTTTCAATATTAGATAAAGATAGATTTTTATTAATTTTAAGTAATTGTTTTTCTTTATTTTCATTTTTTATTAATTGTGAATTGTTGAAATTTATTAAATTTTTTTGTCTTAAAACAGAATCATTAAATGAATTAAAATTTGTTTTAATTTCCTTTAATTTTTTTCTTTTTTTATTGAAATTATCATTATATAATCTAATTATTGAATTAAAATGAATTAATCTTCCATGATTTTCATTTTCACTTGGAAGTTCTTTCATTTTTGTTTTCAATCTGATTTGAGAAATACTTTTATTTGAAAAAGAAAAATTATTTTTTTTTATTTTATCATAATTGTTAAATATTGTATAATCATTATTTTTTTTTATATTATCATTCATTGAATAATGTTTTAAAGTAAATTTAAAAAATTTTTTTATATGAGGTAATTTTTTCATTATAATTATCTTTTTTTAAATTTTAAAAATATATTTAACCTTTTATTTTATTAACCTTTTATTCTATTTTATTTTATTATGTTTTTATTATAATTATAAAGTTAATTTAATGTTTGAATTCTATAAAAAATGGAAAAAATAAAAAATGATATTGTTTTTAGATGTAAAGATTGTTTGAAAATTCCTTATATAAAAATATTTATTCATCAAATTCCTAATATTGATTATTCATGTGATTGTAACAAAAAAATATCAAATATAATCCCAATAAACAATTTTTTAAATGATTTTACTTTAGTATCATTAAATTCAATGATGTGTACTAATTGTTCATTTTTAACAAATGAAAACAATGTGAATGATATGTTTTTATGTTTTCATTGTAAAAAAATTTTTTGTGAAAATTGTAAAAATATTCATGGAACATTTGAATATATGAATATAAATAAAATTGATAATTATTGCTTTAAACATAATTCACAATTTAATGGTTGGTGCATAAATTGTAGAAAAAATTTATGCCTTTATTGTACTCATGAAAAACAACATGAAAATTGTGAAATAAAATATTTTAATGATATCAAAATAAAAAGTAGTGATTTGAAAGAATATAAATCCGAACTCAAGAAATTTTCATATTATTTTAATTTTGAAAATAGGGATTTACTAAATAAAATGATTAAAAAATGTAAAACTCAAGAAGAAGAAAAAGAAATATTAGATTTACATAGAAAATACAATTATAATAATCTTGATTTAATTATTGTTTCAGAATGTATATTAAATACTTATTTGCTTTATGAAAATAAATTAAATTATCAAATTATTGAAAATCTAAAAATTTGTTCTTCATTTAATAAATTGATTAATTTAAATGAAAATATTACAATTGAAGAATATAAAAAATATATTGAAACATATTATATAATAAATAATTCAAGTTATGAAAATGAGGATGAAAAAACAGAAAATGTTAAAGAATTACCATCTGAATATCATATGAATGATTTCAGTGACAATGAAAATGATAGTACTTTCATATCTAGCAATAATAGTAATATTAATGATAAAAGCAACAATAGCGATCACCATAATCATATTATTTTTATTAATAATAATATTAATATTATAGATAATAGTAATAAGAGTGTTTTTTATAATAGTATTACTAATATTAGTAGTAACAATATTAATAATTATAATAATAAATTTGAAAATGATATAAAAAGCATTAATATTGAAAAAAATTGTAAAAAAAATAGTATAGAAAAAATAAAAATTATAAAAACGATACAAAATCCAGAAAAAAGAGCAATTACGTATTTGTTAATATTACATAATAATAGACTAGCTATAGCTAATTGTATTTATATTGAAATAAAAGATGAAAACAAATTAAAGACATTATTAAAAATTAAAAAACATAGATATCAAATATCAACATTGGCTCAATTAAAGGATCATAGATTAGTTTCAGGTGATGTAAAAGGAAATATAAAATTATGGTCATTTGATGATATAAAATATGAATGTGTTGGAAATATAAAAAGTGATATTGAGAATATGAAAATTTTAAAATTAATTTCTTTGTCAAATAAAAAATTAGCAAGTTTAACAGAAAAAATTATTGAAATTTGGAATATTGATTTTAAAACAGAAAAATATTTAGAATATAAACTTGATAATAATGAAAAATTTAGTTCACTTTTAGAAACAAAAAACAATATTTTAGTTTCTTCATCTCCATCTGATTATTTAAGAACTTATGATGTTAATACTTTAACAAAAAAAAAAGAATTAAGTAATGTATATTGTAGTTCATTAAATAGTTTAATAGAAATTAATAATAATAGAATTGCAATAGGAAGTTATGAAAAAATTTTTATTGTTAATATGAATGATTTTCAAATTGAAAATTTTATTAGAATTGATAGTGTTATAACTTCTTTATATTTATTAAATGATAATACATTATTAGTTTCAAAGGAAAATTTAGAATTAGCACAATATGATATGGAAAACATGACTATTTTAGGTTCTATTAAAAAAGCTACCCCTATTTTTATTATTTCTTCTTGTCAAATTTCTAATAAATATATAGTTACTGCTAGTTTTACTTTTTGTCATTTTTGGGAATTTTATGATTGATATTTTTGATATTAAATTTGTTTTCAAAAAAAGAAAGCTAATCCAAAATTAAATAATTAATAAATTATATTTTAAATTTTTTTATATAGTAATATATTAGAATAATATTAATTAATTATATGTAAAATTTTTTAAATTTAAACAAAAAAATATTAATTTTAAATATGATTGAAAATCAAAATGAAAAGGTTTAAATTTAAGTAAATTTGCTTGACTTTTTGATTACTATTGATGATTCAAATTTTAGCAAAAAGAAAAATGATATACAAAAATTATTGGGGGTTAAAAAGAAAAGAAAATTTGATATAAATGGAAGAACTTTTCATTGTAAAATATATAAAAATCATATTTATCATATCTTATATAAACATTTATATTGAAATAAAGGTGATATTATTTCAAAAATCAAATATTTTAACTTCTAAAAGAATATCAATAAATTAATATTCTTTTATATATTATCAAGATAATTTAAATCATAATAATAAAGTTCTATCAAGAGAAATTAAGTTAATAATTAATGGAATTAAATATATATAATTAAAATACTTGCTGAAATAAATTAAAAATTTTTAAATAATAATTATGAATTTATTTTTATAATATTATCTAATAATTGTAATAATAAAAATAATATTATTTTAATTCCAAAGAAAGATAATTATATTTATTAAGTTATTATAATTTATTCAACTATGATAATAAAAAATACTTATGATAATGAATTTAAATATTTATTAATTACAGTTAACTTATTAATTTTTAAATAATATATAAATTTGATTGTATGGGAATTTTAACAAAATTTAAACATTTTAAAATAAAAATAATAAAAAAAATTTTTATTTTCATAATACTAATGATGAGATGATTAAAGATTTTATTTCTATTTATATATTATTAATTGATATTTTAAGAAATAAACTAAAAGAAGTTATGGATATATGCTAAATTTTATGTGTTGGTTATTTAAAAAACAACTTACTTTTTATAAATTAAAAAGAATAAATGATTAATGGAATTTAAAAAATGAATTTATTAATAATTGTATTATGTTAAAATATTTTAAATAATATGTATAATATAAATTTTATAATATTTTTAAATTTAAAAAATTATTATTATTATAAATAAAAACTTTAATGATTATTTATTTTTTATTTAATTTTATATATTATATTAATTAATGTCTAATCAAAACATTATTAATCAAAATGAAGAAGATTTGGCAATTACAAAAAGAATTTTATTAAAAGAACAAAATATAAGAATATTAGCATCAAAATATTTAGATTTTATGAATCATTTTAATTCTTATTCTAGAAATGAAATGACACAAATATTAAATGAGATTTTAAATGAAATTGATTTAATAGAAATAAATGTATTAAAATCAGAAAATATTCAAAAATTAAAGCAAATGGATAAAATATATCATATTGATATATCAAAAAAGTTAAGTGACAATATTTCAAAAACAAAAAAAGAAATTTCAGAATATAATGAAAAATTAATAATAGCACAAAAGGAAAAAGAAGATAAAATCCAATATGAAGAAATAGGTAAAATAATAAATGGATATGATTCGCAAGAAACATTAAATCAAAAAATAAATAAAATTGAAAAAGAAAATAAACAAATTTTACAAAAAACTAAAATGATAAATAATAAATTAAATGATGAATCAAATAAAATGGCTTTGTTATTAAGTCTAGTCAATGATTTAAAAAATAATTTTGATAAAGATATAGATAATATAATTACAATTCAAGAAGAAAATATAAATATTAATAAAATGGATTTAGACTCTTAAAGTATTAAATTATTCTTTATTATTAATTAATAAAGTAAAATAAAAAAATTAAAAATACCATGTTTGGGCTTTTCTAATGATAATATTTTAATTATATATATTTAAAATCAAATATTTGATTCACCTTATAAAAATTAAATTCTATTAATTAGAATAAAATCATCTTCACTTAAAAACATTGAATCATTTGGATTAAAAATAATTTCATTTTGAATATCAAAATCGTATTTTCCTTTTTCATTTTCTTTATTTTTATTTTCCATTAAACAATCTCTTTGAATATTAGAATTTATCTTAATTGGAATTTTTATTTTTTCTCCATAGTAATAAGAACTATTAAATTTATAATAAAAACTAACTTTAATACAATATTTACATGATATTAAAGAAGAATCAATTGAAGGGAGAAGAAGTTTTGAATTAAAAAAATTATCTTCATTTAAAATTAAATTATATCTTAATATATTTTTTTCATTTTTTTTTACTTGGAAATCAATTTTTTTTTTCACAATTGTTTCCTTAATAAAATCTTTATTATTATTATAAAAAATTTTCCTTCTAAAATCTATTTTAACCCCTTCATTATCATATAGATTTTTATTTTCAAATTCAATCAAAAGTTTAATTTTATCATTTAAATGAAAAATATTTTTATTTAAAGAAAGAGAAATCATATTCGTATATCCTTTTATAATTTTTGATTCATTAATTGTTTTAGGTAAAATAATTAATAATTTATTTTCAGAATATTGTACATCATTTATTTCACAATTAACTTCAACATAGTATCTAATATAACAAGAAAATAATTTATTAGAATATTCAAAATTAGGAATTAAATCATTAGGAATATCAAAACAAAATACAATAATATCAGGATAAATAAAACCAAAATGAGGTTTAAGAATATATAATTCATATAAATTATTTCCTTTATCTTTTTCAAACCAATATTCATCTTTTCTTAAAAAAAAAGAAAATTTCGACATTTTAGATAATGATTTAATTTTCTTATTTTTAATATAAACTTTTCCAGTAACTTTATCACCAGTTTCATAGGTAAATTTATTTGAATCAAAAATTATTTCCATTGTTATTTACAACAAGTGAATATTTAAATTATTTTTTATATTTAATGAATATTTAATATATTTAATATATTTTTATATAATATAATCTAAAAGATAAAACAAATTTTAATATTCAAAAAAAATAAAAAATAAAAGAAAACAAAAAAATTCAATTAAATATCTGCACCATGAACTTTAATATTTTCTTCAGTACCAATTCCTTCATGAATTAAAAATTTATAAACTTCTTCTCTATGATCTCCATTTAAAGTAATAAAATTTTCTTTTGTTTTAGGATCATTTTTTATTGCACCAACACAATGGAAAATTTTTTTCCAAGCTTTTAAAACTAAAGCATAATCAATGTCATCTGGAATCCCTCTTATTACTGTTGCTTTTTTACGAACTGTTAATTGTTGAGTTGAAATATCTATTTTTTATTGTTTTATATATTTTTTATTTTTACGAATTGGTTTTGCTGTTATTACATCGTCTTCTGCTTTGTCATTTCCAAATTGAATTTGATTATTTAAGGCAAAATCATCTGACATTATTAAATAAATAAATATATTTATTGTTTTTTTTTTATATATATTTTTTATTTTTATTTTTAGGTTTTTTTTTTATAAAAACTTTTTTTAAAAACAAAGTAGTAAATAAATTTTTTGAAAAATTATAAACATTCTAAAGAATTTTCAATTTCCTGTTTTTAAAATCCTCATATAAAGATTTAGCAAATTCTTGTAAAGTAATTTATTTACTTTTTTTCCTTACTAAATAACTAAAAAATTTTTCCAAGTATTTATTTATAATTTGATAATTCTTAAATACTAACTTCTAATATTTTATCACCATAAAGTTGAGAGAAGTATTCCTTTAGAACAAGATAATCAGATAGAATCTTGCTAAAAATTCTTTCCACTTCTTCAAATACATAAATTATAAATATCATTATATCATTTTTATTTAACTTATGTATTTGTATTATTAAACAAGCTAGGCTTTCATAACTTTTGAAAACAATCTTTAATTATTGATTAATTTTGATTTTTATAAACCATATCACCAATATCACCGTATTGCATATTCTCCTTTATGTTCTTTTACTTTGTCAATATCTTTCATTTATAAGACACCTCATTAGATTTTTTAATAAATTGATATTACCTAGATAGAAATAGGAGCATTTATTTTCAAAGCATTATAAAAATAATCAATAATATTCAAAAAAAAATAAAAAATATTCAAAAAAAAAAATTTAAAAAAAATAAAAAAAAATGATTTATGGAAATATAGGTGGAAAAATTGGTTATTCAAGCTCAAAAATAAATACAGTTCAAAAAAAATTATTTACTCCAATTCAATTATCAATTCCTCATACTTCAGACATAAATAATCACAAAGAAAATTCATCAACAAATTTAAGAAAAATAGAAAAAGAATCTGAAATTCAAAAAGATATTAATTTAACTTTTACTCAAAGAATTTCAAATAAAAATTATACTCAAGCACCAAAAGTAAGATTTATGTTACCTCCAAAAAAAAAATCATCTTCTTCATGTAATTCAAGAACTTCTTCTCCTGATTTAAATCATAATAAATATAATAAAGAAAAATTTTTAAATCATAGAAGTAAATCAAAAAATTTAAATGATGTTTATAAAAGTTTAATTTTATTTGATGAAAATTTTGAAATTTTAGTAAATTCAATTAAAAAGAAACCATATAAAGAAAAAGATAAAAATGAAAAAAATAAAAACGAAAACGAAAAAACAAATATTCAATTAATACCAGCAAAATCACTTCCATTGCCAAAAGAAAAAGTAATAAATAAATCAAAACCAGATAAATTTCCCTCATCATTAAATAATCCAATATTAATAAAAAACCCATCATTAAATTCATTAGAAGATGAAGCAAAATCAATGACAAATACAATAGAAATAGCAAATTTTTATGAATATACAAAAAATTGTATGAGAATAATAGTTCAATTAAGAGAAAATAAATCCAAAGCTCGAATACCAAATAAAGTAAAAATCCTTAATCCAAATAATAATAAAAAATTAGCAGTTTTTGATTTAGATGAAACATTAATACATGGAGTAGTAAATATATCAAATTATAAAAAAGAAGAAAATATAATTTCAATAACTTTGCCTTCTAAAAAAATAGCAAAAATTGGAGTTAATATACGTCCTCATTGGAAAGAAGCAATAGAAAAAATAAGTAAATTATATACTATTGCTATTTATACTGCATCACATAAAAGTTATGCTGATGCTGTTTTAAATTTTTTAGATCCTGAAAATAAATATTTTTATAATAGATTGTATAGAAGTAATTGTATTGATTGTAAAATTGATGGGAAGGATTTATATGTTAAAGATATGAATATTTTTGAAGGATTTGATCCTAAAAATATTTTAATTGTTGATAATTCTGTTATGGCTTTTGCTTATGATTTAGATAATGGAATTCCTATTTTACCATATTATGATGCTGAAAAAGATTTTGAGTTATTGTTTGTTGCTTATTATTTTGAATCTTTATATAATTGTGATGATTTAAGACTTATTAATAAACAATATATGAAATTAGATTATTATTTAAAACAAGCTATTGAAGAAATTAAAAGAGAAAATTATGAGGAAGAAGAAGAAGAAAAAAATGATGTTGAAGATAAGAAAAAAGATGTTAACAATAATAATTCTATTACTATTACTAATAATATTAATAATACTAATAATAATAATAACAATATTAATAATATTATTAGAAGATCTAAAGAAAAAGAAAAAGGAATTTCTGCACAGAATGTTAATTTACTTAGGAAACAAAAAGAAAGAAAAAAAAACAAAAAAGAATTTCAATTTGTTGAAGAATTTAAATTTGATTTAAAAGAATTAAGGAATAAATTTAGTAGAGATGATGAAATATTTTAAGTGAATATATTTTGTTTTTTTTATTTTTTTGTATTTATCAATTAATATTTTTACTATTTTGTATTTTCATTTTTTTTTCATTTTTTGAGAATTATTTTATTTTTTAAATAATAAATATTGTTCTTAAATTATGAATTTTTGGTTTATTATTAAATTAAAAAAAATTAAATTGATTTTTAATAAAAAAAAAATTTGTTTTAATTTTTATATCTTGTAAAGAAAGAATTCCTTTAAATTCAAATATTAAAATAAATGATAATAATGATTTTATTGTCAATATAATAATTATAATGTAATTTATGATTTATGTGATTATATAAATAAATTTAAAGATGAAGATAAAAATATAATTAATTATAAATAATTTTAAAAGAAAATAATTGAATTATTTTGTATTGATTGAATTAAATAATTGTTATAAATGTGATAATTTTATCATATTTCATTAAATCATAAAATTCATAATTTAAACTCCTTTTTTAAATTAGTTGAAACAAATTTGGAATTTAAAAAAGATATGAAATGATAAATAAAAAAATAAAGGATAATCATTCAAAATATAAAGATAATTATTCCTAATATAAAAATGTTAATTATATTGAATTAATAATTAATGATTAATATGATTTACCATTTAATATTGATAAATGATATTAATATTTAATAATCAAAATTTTTTTGAACAATAAAATGCTGTAATTTTATTTATCTGGAATTGACTATCAAAATAATTTTATTATATATTTTAAAGATTTAATATCTTATTTAAAAGAAAATAATAATTAAATACTAATTCCTGACTCAAATGAAAAATTGATTAAATTATAATATTTAAATAATAATTACATTACCCCAACACATGAAAATGGATAATTTCAAAATTGAGAATAATATAATAAAGTAATGTTTTAAATTCATTACAGAAGGTGAAATTTTAACAGCAAAATCATTTATTTATATTAACAAAAATCAATAATTTATTTTATAGTTTTTTTATCAAATTCATATATTTTTAGTTAATGATAACTTCAATAAATAAAATAATAACTAAAAGTCATTCAATATTATTTGATATAAATTATAATAATTCAAGATTTATCTCCAATAGGAAAATTAACATTGAAGATGGAAAAACAAATAAAAATATTTATTTGGTACTGAAGAAGCAATATCAATATTTTAGAAATTCAATTAATTAATTCATTAGTAATTGTATTTTTAATAATATATGATTTAGAATTAAAATATTAAAAAAATAAATTAAAAGATCATATTTCATATATTTTAGGTTTAAATGAAATTAAAAAAGAAAAAGACTTATAAGTTGTTCTGAAGATTCTTATATTAAAATTTGAGATTTAATAGGTTTTTCCCGTTATTTAAATATAAAATTATCTTTACAACGGTTTAATATTGTTTTAGGAAAAAATAATAAAAATAAGCAATCACTTATAAATGTTTATTTAAAATAGATTAATTTATGAATCAATTTATGAAAATTTATTTTCAAATATTATGTATATATAACATATGTATACAAAATATAAAAATTCACTTTTTTTAATAAAATTATTGATAATATATTTTGATATACAATTTTTACTAAATAAATTAATAAGGAAAAAATTATATAAATTCTTTTAATTTAGATTAATTGTTTATTAATACATTTTAACAATTAACAATTTTATATACATATATCATAAAAATACTGAAATATATATTTTCTATAAACAAAAACATTTAACATCTTATATTTTTATTAGGAATATTTATATAATTCAAATCCACATCATTTTTATCTTCTATTTTATCTTTAATAATATTTTCCAATTTTAAATTCTCAAAATATTTTTTTACATCATCATTACAAATTTTTATATTTTTTAATACATTTAAATCTAAAATTTCTATTGTACTTAATCTCTCATTAGGATTAACGTTAATTAATTTCTTAATCAAATTAATTAAATCATCACTACAATTAATTTTTTTAAAAAAGTCATCACTTTGATTAATAAACATTCTAAAATAAAAATCAGAAAGAGTTGTATTTTCAAAAAATAATTTTCCAGTCAATAAAGCAATTAAAACAATTCCTGAAGAAAAAATATCAATTTTATCACCATAATAAAAATTAGCATTATTTAAATAATGCATTTCTGGTGCCATATAACTTTCTGTCCCAACTTTTTTATTCATTTTTATTTTTTCATTCTTTTCATTTTTTATCTTTTCACAATATTCAAAATCAATTATTTTTATATTGTAATTATTATCTAATAAAATATTATCTAATTTAATATCTCTATGACATAAATTTTTCTTGTGTAAATAATTAATTCCTTCTATTATTTGTTTGAATAAAAATATAGAAATTTCTTCTTTAAAACCATTTTTACTCAATTTTAAATTATTTGTTAAATCACCATTTGATATATATTCTATTGGAATATATATTATTTCTTTTTCTATTATTTTCCCTTTTATTTTTGAAGAAACAGTTTTTTTTATTCCTTTAAATTGATTTTCAATTAATGAAACAATATTTTTATGATTTAATTCTGAAATTATATTTCCTTCTTTTATTATTTTATAACTTTTATCTTTTATAAATGTATTAAATTTACTTTTGAGAATTTTTAATATTATTTTTTCATTTGTTTCATTGTCTTTACAAAGATAAATATCAGAAAAACGATTTGTTGAACATATTTTATTTAAAAGAGTAAAACGATTTTTTACGATAGATTTTACTATAGTGGATGAATTATTTTTATTATAACCTGAAGAAATTTTTTCTTCAGGTAAGTTACAATTCATTTTTGCTCCCTCAAATTTAATGATTTTTTTTGGGATTTTGGAATAAATATTTAATTTTTTTGCTCAGAAAAAAATTATTTTTAATTTATAAAACTTTTTTATATATTATTCAAAATACTTTTATCAAAATATCTTCATGAAATTTAAGAATTAAAAATAGATATTCAAATTTTAGTTTAATTTTTTATATATATATGAATATATATATTAATTATTAAATATAAATTAAATTTTAATTATTAATTTTTTTAAATATTTTCTAATATATGAAATTATATCATAATTATTAAACAATAAATCAAAAAAAACTAAATAAAACAATTAAATCGAAAAAAAAATTTAAAATTATCTAATCTTAAAAAATACTTTTTATATCAATCCAAAAAAAAATATTATTTAAATTAATTAAACTGTACAAAACACTAAAAGTACCATCATCATTTGATGCAACAACAAAAATATTTTCATCATTTTTCCTCACAACCTTAGAATAATCCTAAAAAATAATTAATTAGAAAAACACAAACACTTACAATATTATTAAAAAAATTTAATATGGAATGATTCTCTATAAAAAAATGATAAATTAGGATTTTCAAGTAAAAAAAATTTTTGGTGAAATAACAATAGTCTAGAGGATATGTGACACATTTAAATAATACTTTTTTATTTTTTTTCTACTGCAACTATG
>Ga0310695_10006060_pt1 | contig 20392 bp, 14 predicted proteins | sample RumenRJG_04DNA_FD_203882 | JGI IMG/M metagenome (GOLD analysis project Ga0310695, IMG submission 203882) | Bovine rumen microbial communities from Lethbridge, Alberta, Canada - RJG_04 (v2) (version 2) | ecosystem: Host-associated > Mammals > Digestive system > Stomach > Rumen | place: Canada...
TTTTGCCGACATCGGCAAGAGTTTGCCAGATTTAATTCTAGAACTTGCTAGATTTAAATGTAACAATTGCTAGAATTAAATCTAGCAATTATTCCCATTAGTGGGAATTCTTATTCTTCAAAATCAAAACTCAGCTGACCGTCGCCAAGAAGATTGTAGCTCTTGCGGTGATAGGGCGTGATACCGAACTGCTTGATGGCCTCACGATGTTTCTTGGTGGGATAACCTTTGTTGGAGAGCCAGTCGTATTGCGGGTATTCCTCAGCTAACTTGTTCATGTAGTCATCACGATAGGTCTTGGCGAGAATGCTCGCTGCGGCGATTGCGAGATATTTTCCATCGCCTTTAACGATGGTGGTATGAGGTAACTTCTTGTAGGGCTTGAAGCGATTACCATCTACGATGATTGCCTCTGGACGTACTTTCAGTTGGTCAAGGGCTCGATGCATCGCCAGAATAGAAGCGTTGAGAATATTAATCTGGTCGATCTCCTCAGGGGTTACGATGCCCACAGCCCAAGCTACGGCATCGCGCTCGATGATTTCACGAAGCTGATAGCGCTTCTTCTCAGAAAGCTGTTTCGAGTCGTTCAGCAACTCATTCTGATAACCATCAGGCAGAATCACAGCAGCAGCATACACGCTGCCAGCCAAACACCCACGCCCGGCCTCATCGCAGCCTGCCTCGATCTTTCCTTCGTAATAATGACTTGCCAGCATATCAGAACATTTGTGAAACTCGACGGATACCAGCTACGAGGGCATCAACTTCTTCCATTGTATTGTAGAGGGCAAACGAGGCTCTGACAGTGCCGTTGATGCCTAAGCGATCCATCAAAGGCTGGGCACAATGATGACCAGTTCGGACAGCTATTCCCAAGCGATCGAGCAAGGTACCCATATCCAAATGGTGAATCTCACCCACGTTGAAACTCACTACCGCATCTTTCTTCGAGGGATCCATAGGGCCATAGATCTTCAGCCCATCAATGCTTTGGAGCTGCTCCATACAGTAGCGTGTGAGTTCCTGTTCATGCTGCTGAATGGTATCAAAGCCGATGGCATCGATATATTCGATGGCTTTGGCGAGTCCATGTGTAGCCACATAATCGGGAGTTCCTGCCTCAAACTTAAAAGGCAGACGCTCGAAGGTGGTCTTCTCCCAAGTCACCTTGTCGATCATCTCACCACCACCCTGATAGGGAGGCAGCTTCTCGAGCCATTCTTCCTTACCATAAAGCACGCCAATGCCCGTAGGACCATACATCTTATGTCCGCTGAAAGCAAAGAAGTCACAATCCATCGCCTGGACATCCACTTTGAAGTGGGGTGCGCTCTGGGCTCCATCCACCAAAACAGGGATGTTATGGGCATGAGCAATTCTCACGATCTCACCGACAGGATTCACAGTGCCCAGCACATTGCTGACGTGCGCCACACTGATAATCTTGGTACGAGGAGTCATGAGTGATTCCAGTTGGTCGAGGCAAAGGATGCCGTCATCAGTAATGGGTATATGTTTAACGATAATACCCCGTTTCATCGCCTGAAGCTGCCACGATACAATGTTAGAGTGGTGTTCCATCTCTGTGACGATCACCTCATCGCCAGCCTCCATCTGCGACTCACAGAATGAGCTGACCACCAAGTTGATCGCCTCCGTAGTGCCACGCGTAAAGACGATCTCCTCAATCTTCTTGGCATTGATAAACTGGCGCACTTTCTCTCGTGCAGCCTCATGCAGATCGGTAGCCTGCTGTGAGAGGTAGTGCACACCACGATGTACGTTGGCATTCACATTCAGGTACTCATCCCTCATGGCATCGAGCACCATGAGCGGTTTCTGCGTCGTAGCCGCATTGTCGAGATAGACCAGCGGTTTCTTATAAACCTCGCGCGATAGAATCGGGAAATCTTCGCGTATCTTATTGATATCGTACATACTTATTTACAGAGTCTGCAACCTTCACATTTGTTGAGTTCACCTCGGAAACGTTTCTCCACCAGATGGTGCAAGCGGTCGCGAAGAGGTTCGAGCTGCATCTTGTCGATCACCTCGTTGATAAAGGCGTTCTGCAACAGCAATTTAGCCTCTTTGAGCGAGATGCCGCGCTGACGCATATAGAAAAGGGCCGCATCGTTGAGCTGACCCACCGTAGAACCATGGGCACACTTCACATCGTCGGCATAGATCTCCAGCATCGGCTGGGTGTACATACGGGCCTCCTTCGTAGCCGTCAGGTTCTGGTTGGTCATCTGTGAAGTGGTTTTCTGAGCACCATGCTCCACCAGCACACGACCTGCAAAGGCACCCGTTGACTTATCGTCGAGTACATATTTATAGAGTTCATTCGAGGTACAATGCGATACCTTGTGAGTAATCAGCGTGTTGTTGTCCACATGTTGCTGTTTATCAGCAATCACACAACCATAGCACTGACACTCTGCTCCTTCACCACTGAAGGTCAGGTCGAGTTTGTTACGAGTGATACCGTTATGAAGCGTAATGACATTATGGTTCACGCGACTGTTAGCTTGCTGATCGATATAGACATTGCTCACGCGTACATTCTTATAATGGGTCTCCTCCAGACAATAGAGGTCGAGTGAGGCATTATCACCCACATAAGCCTCAATCACCTGTGTAGCCAGGAAGTTCTTATCGTCAGCCGCGTGATCACAGAAGAGCATTTTAATTTCGGCTCCCGCCTCCAAAATAATCAGCACGCGACGATTCACCATCAGGTCAGGCACTTGGCGCTGGGCATTCTGAGGTGTTGCTTTCAGAATATTTATCACCTGAATGGCACGATCCACCTTCACGTTCTTAGGCACATACACCAACAATCCGTCTTGAGCCAACATGGTATTAAGCGCTGTCACCGCATCTTCTGAAGTCTTGGCCAGCTTGGCATAATACTTCCCGATGAGTTCAGGATAATCGCGTAACGAGCCAATGATCACACCCTCGGGCAGATGACCCTTGGGCTGAGCTTGGGTATAGAACATATCGTTCACCACGAAATAGAGGCTCGTGGAGAGGTTCGGCACATCGCAGCGGAAGGTCTCGTAAGGATCGACAGGTATCTGCAGGCGACTGAGGTTTACGCCATAGTCAGGCTCAAAGAGTTTCTGAATGTCTGTGTACTTATACCGTTCCACTTTTTTAGATGGGAAGCCCTGGGCCTTGAAGTCCTCAAAAGCCTGATCGCGCATAGCATTCATCACCTCTGGAGCATGAGAGAAAATCATCTCACGCGCCTGTTCGTAGAGCTCTATGTATTGCTTCTCACTTGCCATTACTCTTCTCCGATCTCTTCTTTAATCCAGTCGTAGCCATGCTCCTGAATCTCTTTAGCAAGCTCAGGACCACCCGTCTTCACGATCTTACCTTTATACAGCACATGGACGAACTGCGGACGGATCATCTCCAACAGACGATCATAGTGGGTAATCACAATGCAGGAAGTCTCTGGTGTCTGAAGTTTGTTCACACCCTCAGCCACAATACGCATCGCATCTACATCCAAGCCAGAGTCGGTCTCGTCGAGGATACTCAACCTCGGCTCCAACATCGCCATCTGGAAGATCTCATTACGCTTCTTCTCACCACCACTGAAGCCCTCGTTCACAGAACGGTTAGCCAGTTTCGAGTCGAGTTCCACAATCTTTCGCTTCTCCCGCTGCAACTTCAGGAACTCAGCCGCATTCATAGGCTCCAGTCCCTGATACTTACGCTTCTCGTTGATGGCAGCCTTCATGAAGTTGGTCATCGACACCCCTGGAATCTCCACAGGATACTGGAAACTCAAGAAGAGACCCTCATGGGCACGATCCTCAGGTTTCATTTCCAACAGGTTCTTGCCGTTGAAATAAGCCTCGCCTTCAGTCACCTCGTAGAGCGGATTGCCCACAAGCACAGCACTCAGCGTACTCTTTCCAGATCCGTTAGGACCCATGATGGCATGCGTCTCGCCATCATTAATCACGAGGTCGATGCCCTTTAAGATCTCTTTGTCGCCAATCTTGGCATGCAGATTCTTTACTTCTAACATTCTTTATCTATTCACTTCAAATTACAAAAATGCATAGCGGCAGATGAACAGGATAGCCAGAAGGAAGGTGCCCCAGTTCATGTTGTTACGCGCATCTATATCCTTAAACGTACCTGACAGCAGATGGATCAGCACATAGGAAATCACACCCATGAGGATACCATCAGAGATGCTATAGGTAAGCGGCATCAGCACAATACAGATAAAACAAGGTATAGCCGTTACATAATTGGAGAAATCAACCTTGCGGATGTCGTACATCATCATGACACCCACCAAAATCAGTGCTGCTGCTGTAGCCTGTTCAGGAATAGCCAGGAACAGAGGTGCGAAGAGCAATGCCACAGCAAAGCAGATGGCGGCAGTGAAACTGGTCAGTCCAGAGCGTCCACCTACATTCACACCTGAGGCACTCTCTACGTAAGTCGTTACCGTCGATGTTCCCAGCATAGCGCCGACAGTCGTACCGATGGCATCGGCCATAAAGGCCTGATTCAGGTTCTTGACGTTACCGTTATCATCAACCATACCTGCACGATTCGATACACCAATAAGGGTACCGATAGTATCAAACATATCGATAAACAGGAAGGTGAGTACCACTACCACCATATCTACCGTGAATATATTGTGCCACTCAAACTGCATGAAGATAGGACTGATGGATGGTGGGGCAGACATGATACCTGAATAATTGGTAATGCCCAAGGGAATACCCACGATGGTTGTCGCCAGAATACCGATGAGTAATGCACCTGTAACCTTTCTTACCAGGAGTGCTGCCGTCAGTATAATACCAAAGATACCCAATAGCACAGCAGGATCATGCAGATTGCCCAGTGTGATAAACGTCGACTCCGACGAGGCGACTATACCAGCGCCTTTCAGTCCTACGAAAGCGATAAAAAGGCCGATACCCGGACTGATAGCACGACGCATCACCAAGGGGATGGCGTTGACGATATGCTGGCGCAGACCTGTAATGGTCAGCAAGATGAAGATAAGTCCTTCTATCATAACAGCGGTGAGCGCAAACTGCCACGAATAGCCCATAGTCAGCACGACGGTAAACGCAAAGAAGGCGTTCAGTCCCATACCAGGAGCTAAGACAAAAGGCAACTTGGCATAGAGCGCCATCACCAGAGTAGCCACCACAGCCGAGATACACGTCGTGGTAAACACAGCACCAGCATCCATACCAGTAGCGGAAAGAATGCTTGGGTTGACAGCTAAGATATAAGCCATCGTCAAAAAGGTGGTAATACCACCAATCACCTCCTTACGCAAGGTCATTGTGGAGGAATCAAATCCGAAAAGTTTCTCTAACATAGCCTTTATTTTTAAATTTATCCAACAGTTCCTTCTAATGATACACTTAATAGTTTCTGAGCCTCAACGGCAAACTCCATAGGTAGTTTCTGCAGCACCTCCTTGGCATAGCCGTTCACAATCAGACCAACGGCCTGCTCTGTAGGGATGCCTCGCTGGTTGCAATAGAACAACTGATCCTCGCTGATCTTACTCGTTGTGGCCTCATGCTCGAAAATGGCTGTATCATTGTGTACATCCATATAAGGGAAGGTATGGGCACCACAATCGGAACCCAACAACAGCGAGTCGCACGACGAATAGTTACGGGCATTATCAGCATTCGAGGTGGCACGCACCAATCCGCGATATGAGTTCTGTGAGTGACCGGCCGAGATACCCTTTGAGATTATTGTACTCTTCGTGTTCTTGCCGATGTGGATCATCTTCGTACCTGTATCCGCCTCCTGATAGTTGTTGGTGACGGCTACGCTATAGAACTCAGCCTGTGAATTGTCGCCACGCAGGATACAAGAGGGATATTTCCAGGTAATGGCAGAGCCTGTCTCTACCTGCGTCCAAGAGAGTTTGGAGTCAACGCCACGCAGATCGCCACGCTTCGTCACGAGATTCAGCACACCGCCCTTGCCCTGTTCATCGCCAGGATACCAGTTCTGAACGGTAGAGTACTTCACTTCAGCACGATCCTTCACGATGATCTCCACAATAGCAGCATGCAACTGGTTCTCATCGCGCATCGGGGCTGTACAGCCTTCAAGATATGAGACGTAGGCATCATCGTCGGCAATGATCAGCGTACGTTCAAACTGACCTGTATTTCTGGCATTGATGCGGAAATAAGAACTGAGTTCCATCGGACAGCGCACACCCTTGGGAATAAACACGAACGAGCCATCACTGAACACCGCTGAATTAAGGGCTGCAAAATAGTTATCGCGATAAGGCACCACAGAGCCCAGATACTCACGCACCAAATCAGGATGCTCCTTGATAGCCTCACCGATCGAGCAGAAGATAACACCTTTCTCACGAAGTTTCTCCTTAAAAGTGGTTTTCACTGATACGGAGTCCATAATGGCATCGACAGCAGTGTTTCCACTCAGTGCCAAACGCTCCTCAAGAGGAATACCCAATTTGTCGAAGGTCTTCTCGAGCTCAGGATCGATCTTACCGTCACCTTTGGGCTTGCTGGCCATCGGATCGGCATAATACGATATAGCCTGATAGTCGATAGGGGGCACGTGAACATGTCCCCATGTCGGCTCAGTCTGCTCCTGCCAATAGCGGAAAGCCTTCAGTCTGAACTCCAGCATCCATTCAGGCTCCCCCTTCTTAGCAGAGATGAGCCGAACGATATCCTCGTTCAGCCCGACTGGTATAATCTCTGTATGAACGTCCGTGGTGAAGCCGAACTCGTATTTCTGTTCGGCTACCTGACGGACATATTGATTCTTTTCTTCCATTAAAGCTTCTGTTCAACCTCGATCTCTGTGAAGGTCTCGATGATATCACCGACCTGGATATCGTTGAAGTTAACCAGTGAGATACCACACTCCAGACCTGTTGCCACTTCCTTGGCATCATCCTTATAACGCTTCAGGGCGTCGATCGGAGCCGTGTGAATCACGATACCATCACGAATGACACGGGCTTTATCCTTGTTGTGCACCTTACCGTCTGTAACCAGACCACCGGCAACAGTACCAACCTTGGATATCTTGAATACCTGCTTCACCTCAATCTCACCAGAGATGATCTCCTTCTTCACCTTGTCGAGCATACCCTGCATGGTCTGCTTCACATCGTCGATGGCATCATAGATGATAGAGTAGGTATTGATCTCAACACCTTCGCGCTCAGCAGCACGACGGGCATCAGCAGAAGGACGCACCTGGAAACCGATGATGATAGCCTCAGAAGCTGAAGCCAGCATGACATCGTTCTCGGAGATCTGACCTACAGCCTTTGAGATCACATTCACCTGTACTTTCTCAGTAGAGAGCTTGATGAACGAATCAGAGAGAGCCTCGATAGATCCGTCGGTATCACCCTTCACGATGATATTCAACTCGTGGAACTCACCCAAGGCGATACGATGTGACAGTTCGTCAAGACCCAGTTTCGTAGTCGTGCGCAGACTCTGCTCACGCTGCAGCTGGATACGCTTATTGGCAATCTCACGCGCCTCTTGCTCTGTCTCCATCACATGGAAGGAGTCACCAGCGGTAGGCGCGCCATTCAGACCTAAGATGATAGCAGGCTCTGCAGGACCAGCCTTCTCAATGCGCTGGTTACGCTCATTAAACATCGCCTTCACACGACCCCAGGCAGTACCTGCGATCACCACATCACCAATCTTCAGCGTACCATTTGATACGAGGACGGTAGAAACATAACCGCGACCCTTGTCGAGTGATGACTCGATGATAGAACCCGTAGCCTTACGGTTAGGATTAGCCTTCAAGTCGAGCATCTCAGCCTCCAGCAGCACCTTCTCCAACAACTCATAGACACCAATACCCTTCTTGGCACTGATTTCCTGGCACTGGTACTTACCACCCCACTCCTCTACAAGCAGGTTCATATTGGCCAAGTCCTCACGAATCTTATCAGGGTTAGCGCCTGGCTTATCGATCTTGTTGATAGCGAACACCATCGGTACGTTAGCTGCCTGGGCATGGGCGATTGCCTCCTTTGTGGTAGGCATCACAGAGTCGTCAGCAGCCACAATGATGATAGCGATATCCGTCACCTGAGCACCACGTGCACGCATAGCAGTGAATGCCTCGTGACCTGGTGTATCCAGGAATGTGATGCTATGGCCATCCTTCAGTTTCACGTTGTAAGCACCGATATGCTGAGTGATACCACCAGCCTCACCGGCAATTACATTGGTATTGCGGATATGGTCGAGCAAAGAAGTCTTACCATGATCGACATGACCCATCACCGTTACGATCGGCGCACGGCTGATCAGGTCGTTCTCGTCATCCACCTCCTCAGTAATAGCGTTCTGCACCTCAGCACTGACATACTCTGTAGTGAAGCCGAACTCCTCGGCAACGATATTGATGGTCTCAGCATCCAGACGCTGATTGATAGACACCATAATACCGATGCTCATACACGTACCAATAACCTGGTTGACACCCACATTCATCATCGTAGCCAACTCGGAAACAGTCACAAACTCAGTCAGCTTCAATACTTTGCTCTCAGCTGCCTCAGCTGCCATCTCCTGCTCCATACGCTCAGCTACTGCATCACGCTTCTCACGACGATATTTGGCACCCTTCTTATTCTGGTTCTTGGAAGTGAGACGAGCCAAGGTCTCCTTCACCTGACGAGCCACAGCCTCATCATCCACCTCCAAAGGTTTCACAGGACGGTTCTTCTTTTTATTCTTTCCACCACCCTGCTGGTTGCTGTTACTGTCCTGGAAGTTCTGGTTGCCTCCCTTGTTCTTATTCTTCTTGTTCTTATTGTTGTCCTGACTGGCAGCAGCCTCGATATCCACACGCTCCTTACCGCCACGGATACGCTCGCGCTTCTTACGCTCGCTGCTTCCGTTCAAGCCGTTATGCTGCTGGGCTTGCTTCTCTTCGCGCTCACGCTTCCGCTCCTCCTTTGATTTCTTCTTAGGACGCGTACTCTGATTCAGCGAATCGAGATCGATCTTACCCAACACATTCACCTTCGGGGCCATCTTCTCCTCACTCTTCAGCGTGAAGATATTCTTTTCCTCCGCTGTCGCAACAGGAGAGGTTTCTACCTCTTCGGGCTCAGCCTCAGTCTCTTCCTCTGGTTCGGGCTCCGACTCTGGCTCTGGATCCACAGGAGCTACCTCCACCTCAGGTTCGGGCTGAGGTTCCTCCTCAGGCTCGGGCTCGGGCACTGGCTCAGGTTGTGGTTCAGGCTTCACCTCAACGGGCTCAGGTTTGGAGGCCTCTACAGGCTCCTCCACCTTAGGCTCTTCTTTCTCCTTGGCAGCAGGCTTACCGATACTGTTGAGGTCGATTTTACCCAGCGGAGTAAATGTCTGTCTCGGCTCATCCTTCACCGTTTCCACAACGGGCTCGGGTTTAGCCTTGGGCTTTTCTTTCTTCTTCGGGAAGATCATGCCTGCCTGGGTCTTCACGTCCTTGTCACCCTTAAACTCCTTGACCAGCGCATCGTACTGCTCGTCAGAAATCTTGGTGTTGACATTGGCGTCATCCTTGATGTCACCTAGGCTTTTCTTGTTCTTCAGATAGTCGATGGCCGTCTGAAGACCAATATTGAGTTCTGTTAATACTTTATTTAATCTGACTCCCATTCTTTACCTTGTTTGCTTTTTTACTTTGATTACCTTACTCGAATTCCGCACGGAGCACGCTCAGCAGATGGTCAACGGTCTCTTCTTCGAGATCGGCCTTCTCGATGAGCATCTCACGAGGAGCATTAAGAACTGCCTTGGCTGTATCCAGACCAATGGCCTTGATAGAATCGATAACCCACTGGTCGATCTCATCAGAGAACTCATCCAGGTAGATATCCTCATCAGCTTCACCTTCGTTCACTACACGGAACACATCGATGGTGTATTCAGTCAGCATAGAAGCCAGTTTAATATTCATACCGCCACGACCGATAGCCAGCGACACCTCCTCGGGTTGCAGATAAACCTCTGCCTTGCGGTTCTCCTGATCGATGGTGATACTAGAGATCTTCGCAGGACTCAGGGCACGCTGGATATACAGCTGGGTGTTTGAAGAATAGTTGATTACGTCGATATTCTCGTTGCAGAGCTCACGAACGATACCATGCACACGACTACCCTTCACACCTACACAGGCACCTACCGGGTCGATGCGCTCGTCGTAGCTCTCTACGGCAACCTTCGCACGGTCACCTGGCATACGAGCCACTTTCTTGATGGTGATCAGACCGTCGTTGATCTCAGGCACCTCAGCCTCCAACAGACGCTCCAGGAAGATAGGACTGGTACGTGAGAGAATGATACGGGGATTGTTGTTCTCGTTCTGCACCTCCTTCACGATAGCACGGATGGTCTCACCCTTGTGGTAGTTGTCCGAAGGAATCTGCTCTGCTTTCGGCAGATGAAGCTCATTACCCTCATCGTCCATCAGCAGCACCTCACGCTTCCAGATCTGATAAACTTCGCCGCTTACTACGGTGTTCACCTTATCCTTGTACTTCTGATAGAGTGAGTCGTGCTCCAGCTCAAGGATCTTTGAAGCCAGTGTCTGACGCAGGTTCAGGATAGCTCTGCGACCGAACTTGGCAAACTCCACCTCCTCAGATACTTCCTCACCCACCTCATAGTCGGGCTCAATCTTCTGGGCTTCGCTCAGCTCAATCTCCTTATTCTCATCTGTCACCTCACCATCAGCCACCACTACACGGTTACGGTGAATCTCGAAGTCACCCTTGTCAGGGTTCACAATCACGTCGAAGTTCTCGTCAGAGCCATAAATCTTGGCGATGACATTACGAAAACTTTCCTCCAACACGCTTACCAGAGTGGTGCGGTCAATGTTCTTTGTCTCTTTGAATTCCTGAAAGGTCTCAATCATTGAGGTGCCTTTCGCATCTTTCTTAACTGCCATTTCTATATTTTTAATTTTTACTTCACCATCAAAGGCGTCCAATCTGTTATTTGAACGCTAACAGATACTTGGCATACTTCACGCCATCCATCTGGAAGGTCTTGTCCACCTCTACCAGCACAGGACGCTTTTTGCCTTCCTGCTTCTGCTTCTCCTGAACGGTAAGGGTAAAGTTATTACCATCTACCGCCTTCAGCACGCCTTGCATCTTCTTTCCGTCCAGTGTCAGTACCTCAATCGTATCACCAATGTGGTTCACATACTGCTGAGCCACCTTAAACGGCTGACCCAGTCCGGCACTACCCACCTCAAGCTCGAATTCACCAAGTTCCTCACCCAGGCGCTCCTGAAGGAATCGGCTCAATTCAGCACAATCGTCAATCCATACACCATCGGCATGGTCGATCTCAATAACAATTCTGTCATCAGCTACGAAGTTGATGTCAACCAGGAAGTAGTCGTTGTCCTTCAACCACTCTTCCGTCAATGTCTGAACAGTTTCTTTATTAATCATCTATAACCTTTTAAATGTGAAATGAGAGACTCTTTCGAGCCTCTCATTCCGCTGAACGGGTGCAAAATTAAGCATTTTCCCGTTAACTACCAAATATTTCCCGATATTTTTACGTAAAAGTACCATTTTAGCTCTCTTTGGCCTGCTGAGGAGCCAGAAGTTTCTGATATTCATCAGGATGCTTCAACAGACGGATGGCCTCCTGGAGCTGTTTGTCGCTTCTCAGTCCTGCCTCGATAGAACCTGCCTGATAGTAGTAGGCAGCAACGATCTCCGACTCAAGGATCTGACGGATGGTCTGCTCGTGACGGTCGAGACCGTAAGCCACATCATGGTTCAGCTTCTTCTCCAGCTCGTCGAAAGCCGGCTTCGCCTCTTCGTAGTAGCCCTCAAACTTCGCTGTCTTCACCAACTCGGCAAACTGTTTCTTGCTCACAGGGTCATAGGTGAATCCGCTCTTGATAACGCGTGCCTTGAACTCCTGCCAGTCAGCATCCGTCAGATGGAACTCAGCAGCAGGAGCAATCGTGGGATGCTTCGCGATATAATCAACCACATAGTCGAACATCACCTCAGTAGAGTCCTGACCGCTGGCCGAGAGATAGAAGGCGATGTTAGGAATCGTGTCGCCCTTCAGCTCCACATCAGGCTTGATACCACCACCATCGCGCACCTCACGACCATGACGGGTATAGAACACCTTTGTCAGTGAGTCTGGGATATGCTCACGATAGCCACCACTACCCTTCTTGTAGTTGATCGCCTGGATACAACGTCCGCTGGGGATATAATATTTCGAGGTGGTCACTTTCATGTTCGTGTTATAGGGCAGATCGATTGGAACCTGCACAAGCCCCTTTCCATACGTACGCGTACCTAATATAATTCCGCGATCTAAATCCTGAAGAGCCCCACTGGTGATCTCGCTGGCCGAAGCCGTCTCTCCGTTCACCAGCACCACCAAAGGCATCACTGTATCAAGCGGTTCCACTCGTGTCTGATATGTTTTTGAAGCCTGCTTGAATTTACCTCTGTTCTCAACCACTGTGACCCCCTTCGGCAACCAGAGGTTCAGGATATCCACAGCCTCTTGCTCAGAGCCACCGCCATTCCCTCGCAGATCGAGCACCAGCGAGGTAGCCCCCTGCTTCTTCAGGTCGATCAGCGCCCTGCGCACATCCTTCGAACAGCCCTCGGTGAAGGAGTTCAGATTGATATAGCCAACCGTAGAATCCTGCATACCGTAATATGGCAACTCAGGTAATTTGATGTTTCGGCGAGTAATCTTGAAACTCATCAGCTTACCGGTAGAGGGGCGCATCACTTTTAGCAGGAAGCTCGTACCCGCCTCGCCACGCAGATGCTCACTCACGTAACTCACGGTCTTGTCTGTCATCATCGAGTCGTCGATGCTCAGAATCACGTCGCCCTTCTTCAGTCCAGCCTCTGCAGCCGGCATATTAGCATACGGCTCATCAACCACGATGCGGTCCAGCTTCTGATGCTTGCGTATCAGCGCACCGATACCAGCATATTTACCAGTAAGCATCATCCGCAGGTTCTTAGTCTCATCCTGCGCATAGTACTCCGTATAGGGGTCCAGACTGCGGAGCATCGCATTGATACCCGTTCCGATAGTCTCCTTGGGACTCAGCGTATCCACATACAACAGTTCGAGGTTCTTATACACCTGATTGAAGATATCCAGATGCTTACCCACCTCGAAGTTATGATCTTTGTTCTTCTGTGCAGAGGCTGTCAGTGCCACAAAGGCGAGCATCAACAGCGGTACGATATATCTTTTCATACTCATCATATACCTTTTTATATTATTTGATGCTGCAAAATTACACGTTTCCCACAAGAAAATGCTCAATTATCCCGTTTTTTTGCGAAAATTTTAGGTTTTAGATAATTTTTTTGCCGAAAAGTTTGGTAGTTTCAAAAAATCGCCGTACTTTTGCACCCGCTTAACAGCAAAACCTGCTTCAGTAGCTCAGTTGGTTAGAGCACCTGACTGTTAATCAGGGGGTCGTTGGTTCAAGCCCATCCTGAAGCGCCATAGAAAGAGTCCTGTTGGTCTATGACTTACAGGACTTTTCTTTTTCTCACATTTCAAAGTTGCACCCAATTTGCACCCATTTTTGAACGATGCACCCAGCCTGCACCCACAACTTTGCAGAATTCCCTCAAAATAGTCTGCAAAAAGATAATCTATGCAGAGCGTTGTCAAATTCTAACGTTGACAAGTTGAAAACACTTATATGATCTCAACGTTCAACTATTAACATCAAATATGTTTGTACTCTCAATAACTATTTGTATCTTTGCATCCAAATAAAACAAATATGCTTAGGATATATTTTGATTGGAATTGTATAACACATCTGAAAGACCCCGAGAATGAAAAGCTATTCGACTATATCATGTCGAATAAGCCTTTTATGATTTTTCCTTTCTCACCAGCACATTTTGAAGACTTGCAAAGAAGCTGGCCATGTAAAGACAGAAATAACAAAGATTATCATATAGATTTGGCTATCCTCCATAATATCTGCGATAATCATCTTATAATGTTCGACAATGATAAGAATAGAGTATTACCGTTTGCGGCAACTCCCTATGAATATATTGAGAAAACTAAAGAAACAGATACGTTGGATAACATTTTCAAATATAATAGTTTTTCTGAGTATATTGAAGAGGAGATTGGAGAACCATATAGTGCTAGGATAAAAGAACTGATAGGAAGAATACCAGTGGGAACCAATATTCCATTTTTCTCAGAAGAAAGAATAGAAGATGGAATGGATATGTTAAACCAAGGTTTCAAATATATGAAAAAAGTACAAACCCACGTTAACTACAACAGGGAATTATCTGCAGGAATTAAAAGTTTTGATGAGGTTTCTTTTAAACATATATCAGGAGCAACATCAGATAGCATACATGATGAGATTGATAAAATGATATCAAAAACTGCTCCACAATTCAACTTGGACAAACTAATTGAACTTACACTTCAACAGAATAACCAGAATTCAGAACTTACAAAATTCATTTCATACTATCTTGCATATGACTTTATGGGATTTAAGCAGGATAAAGGACATGATCTGAGGAATACATCCACTGATGCCAAACATGCTTACTATGGGAGTTATTGCGATATTCTTGTTACAAATGACAAAAGGATGACAGAGAAGACCAAAGCCGTATATAAAGATCTGTCTATATCCACTAAAGTAATATCAACAAATGAGCTTGAAAGATGCATTGAGGAGGAGAAAAAGATTCAGTTCACTCTAAAGCCATATATTATGGAGTTGGGGTGTAACATACATTTTAAGAAAACATATCTGCAAGATGAGGTCCACTGCAAGTATTCATATTTTCAGAGTCCGTTTCTAGGTTTTTTCAATTATGGGATGGTAGTTTATAATAATGAATCACGCTCACCTTCTTTTATTTTTCAAAGAAAACTAATGAACAATGATATGGTCTTTTATTCTGAAATTGACAAGTTGACCGAATTGATAAGAACAGCCATTGTCTTTGATTCTGAATCGATTGATTATTTTATAGAGGTATGTAATAAAATAAAAAAGCAAAAGAAAGATGCTGTATTCTCTGTTCGTAGCAAAAGATGGATTTTTACATTTACAGGTGATTCAGAGTTTCTTGGTATGCCATTATTAGTCATTACACGAACAAACCAAACAGGAGTTTGTTAATAATACATTCAAGTTTCTCATAATAATTGATGTTGCCTTGGCCAACACCTTTGAAGGGAGCTGTGAAATGTTCAGCAAATTCTTTCGGAAGATGATAACTGTTTATCTCATTTCGTAATGATTCCACCTTCTCCTTGAAATCGTTTTCAAGGTCAATAACAGTCGGCATCTTACCAAATTCATCCATTAAGAGGTCTGCGTTGTAGAGGATTCTACGTTTGATTTCCTTCTTCTGTTTATCATTGAACACTCTACTGTCAAACGAGTCAGTCAGAAGATTGACGCAATAGATGTATTCAAGTCCTATGCGACATAAGAATCCTTCGTATCTCTCGGCATTACTTGGGTGAGTGATACCATATTTCACAAGCAGGTTCAAATAGGTAGCCTTTATTTTCTTGATATTGCACAACTCCGACATATTGATGGTGTACTTCAGAAAATCATCACCTATCATGTTTAGAATTACTTCAAGATTTACATAATTGCTATAGTAAAGGGCACGAACCTCTTCATTTACCTGATAGTAACGGAATAAATGTGCCACCCGTATCGGAAACAAATGTACCACTTATAGCGGAAAGAAATGTGCCACTCGTATCGGATTGAAATGTACCACCCTCAGCGGAATGAAATGTGCCACTGAAAAAAACTGATGTGAGGTCGTTGTTCTTGGAGACAAAAGTCTACCTTTGCAGCAGAAGTAATTCTAAAGCAAGGTGATTATGGCAAACAAGAAAGCGACAATGACAGATCTGAGATTATTAATTCGTGAATTCATCAAAGGCACCTCGAAGCGTAAGATTAGCGAGAAACTGAATCTGAGCCGTACCTCCGTGGATGTATACATCGGGAGGATAGATGCCTCTGGAAAGTCGGCAGAGGAACTGCTGCACAGTGACGACAAGACACTCAGCCAGGTAATGGTCCGTGACAGTGGCCATCGCAACACTGACAGCGAGAAACTCGAGGAGCTGACTCCCCTGTTGGAAGACTATGCGCGACAGATGCAGTTGCGCAACATGACCTATCAGCTGCTCTTCGAGAACTACAGCAATCGGGTGGCCCATCCCTATGGCTACACCCAATTCAAGGAGAAGCTACAGGCCTATGAGAAGGCACATTCCTATTCCTTCCATAACGTATATGAGCCTGCCGGTGAGATGCAGGCGGACTATGCTGGCGACAAACTGTGGATTATGGATCCACGCACCAAGGTTTGCCAGGAGGCCTATGTACTGGTATGCGTGCTGCCTTTCTCAAGCCTTGCCTTCGCCATAGCCATGCTCTCTACCACAATGGAGAGTTTCTTTAACGCGCTGTCGCGCTGCCTGGCCTATTTTGGCGGAGTGCCGCTGACAGTGAAGAGCGACAACATGCGGCAGTGGGTGAAGAAGTACGACCGCTATGAGCCGGCCTTCTCTGAAGCCGCCAACCAGTGGGCACTACACTATGGTACATGCCTGGAGAACTGCCGAGTCAGTAAGCCTCGCGACAAGGGACCGGCAGAGAGCCTTGTCAACCAAGTGTATCGCTTCTACTACAGCCGTATTGAGAGTGGTAACGGCAGTGGCCGGAGGGAGGAGTTCTATTCCATTGACCAACTTAACAATCGCCTGTACGAGCTGAATGATGAGTACAACAGCCGTGTGATGAAATCCATCGGCACCTCACGCTGGGACAGGTATCTCAGCAGCGAGAAGCCGCTGATGAATCCTCTGCCACCTGACATGTATGTCTTCAGGTATGAGAAGCTCTTCACCGTAGGCGCCACATATCACGTACAGATTGGCAAGGAACACCACTTCTACAGCATACCCTACCAGTATGTAGGAAAGAAGGCCAAGGCCGTGTATGACTGCAACATCGTAGAGGTCTGGGTTGATATGGAGCGTGTGGCTGTCCACAGGCGCAGCTTCACGGATGGCTATACCACAGAGCCCTCTCACATGCCTCCCAACCATCTGGCCTACATGAGGAGCAGGGAGTGCAATGCTGCCTATTTCCTCGACAAATCGCGTCTGATAGGACCTGCCACTCATGAGGTAATGCAGGCGGTGCTCAAGTCCCCCCGATTCGTGCAGCAGTCATACAAGGCCTGTCATGGAATACTGAGACTTGCAGCGAAGTTTGGCAACGAGCGGTTGGAGAATGCCTGTCAGCGCATAGGACCAGTCTCGTCAGCTAGATATACCCGTCTGAAAAACATACTGGAGCACGGGCTGGACAGTGTACCCCTACAGCAGGGAGAAACGTCCTATATGCCCGCAAACGACGATGTCAGGGGACCGTCAGCATACACATAAGGCAGAGCCTCGTCGGGGCTGTCTGCCCCTTGCCGGCAGGCGTTCCCCGAGTGTTTTTCATATTTTTAGATTTTAAGGTTTAATCATTTAAAGTAACGGAAAGATGAACAACCAAGTGACAATCGCCCAGCTTCAGCAGATGAAGCTCAAGGGAATGGCAGAGTACTACCAGTCAATGGAAACACTCTCGCCTGAGAACAGACCTACGCTCGACCTCTTCATGGCAAAGATGGTGGAAGCGGAGATCCAGTACAGGAACCGCAAGCGCACTGAGATGTATCTGAGGACTAGCCGTCTGAGGTACAACACAGTGATGGAGGATGTCATCTGCTCAGAAGAGCGGAACCTCACCAGGCAGACACTGCAGGAACTTGCAGACTGCGACTTTATCCCACGTGCCCAAAACCTGCTGATTACAGGTAGGACAGGCTGCGGAAAGTCGTTTCTTGCCTGTGCTTTGGGAAGGCAGGCCTGCCTTCTGGGACATCGTGTGGAGTACTACTCCATGAACCGCTTTATCGAGAAGATCTCCATGGCAAAGGTCGATGGGACACTGCTCAAGGTCATCAACCACATCGAGAAGAATGCCCTCGTCATCTTTGATGACTTCGGCTTACAGCCTCTGGATGACAACTCGCGTCTGGCACTGCTCCAGATACTCGAAGACTGCTATGAGCGTAAGTCTGTCATCATCACCTCGCAACTGCCTGTTGCCAAGTGGTACGACTATATCAAAGAGCCTACTTTGGCAGATGCTATCATGGACCGTCTAACGGCAAATGCGAGGAGAATTGAGTTAAAAGGTGAAAGTTTAAGACGAAAATCAAAATAAATAGTGTATCTTTGCACCCGGAATTACGACCTCAAGCGAGGCGGTACATTTGAAACCGCTAAGGCCGGCACATTTCATTCCGTTACAGCCGGCACATTGATTCCGCTATCTCCAATTTACCTCCTTCACCTTTACATACATATCATTATGAACTATTTTGGTTGACATGAATGCATAGCGCTTATAGTATTCAATAAACTGTTGCTCTATATCTACCTTTTGCTGGGCGGTCATTGATTTCAATTCCGACTCGCAAGGGAAGTTACCAGGCATAAAGCCCATATCCTCAACTCTTACTTTGACATCCTTCAGATTTGCTACAAATTCATCCCATAAGGGTGTTCCTATTGTCATAATGTGTTATCCTATAATCTTTATTAACTACGAAATTTTTGCAATATTTCCCACATTTTGTGGATTTGCATTATCCTGTTCTTTGAATAAGGCGCAAAATTACTGCTTTTTCTTCAAATCCTACTGAAATGGTTCAATAAAAAGACGATTTTAACACTTTAGCATAGCTTAAAATCACTATGAGTCTTTGCAAAGTGCCTCGAAAAGACTTGTAGCTATCTCGGGATTCCTAAATCTGATAAGATTGTCCTCAGTAGAGTGATAACCTAAGATATTCACGCTACCATACCAAATAGTGCTCTTGTCAATTATGGCTGCGTGTAAAGATAGCCGCTCGACAGTGATAACGCATATTCCTTGATGCTGCAATTGCAGGGTGTCCTCATTTACCTCTTTGGTATAGAGCATCGTCTCTATTCCATTTGCAGCCAAGTCTACTATTCGCTTTGCTACCAGCGAAAGACGGCCGAGTTTGACTTTAGGGCAAGCGATGACAACGGAACGTTTGGCCAGTGCTAAGTCGGTGATAAAAGGATGTTCAAAGTTTAGGCCATCGTAAATAATGTCCGTCGTTGGGAACAGGCTATCAAACATTTCATTATTCCTAATTCTGTAGCCGATAGAGGCATAACCCTTCAAACGCTTGCGGTACATAGATTCGCAGACAGGAACCCGGATGTCGATGTAATCATAGATTTGTACGTCTTGTTTTCCTTCATAATCGCGATGCAAACGCCCTGCATACTGGGCCACAATGCCTTTCCATGCTACAGGCAAGACTAGAAATAAAGTATCTAGCCGTGCGTAGTCAAAGCCCTCACCCACATATTTGCCTGTAGCAACGATGACAAGCGGTTCTGAGGAGGGTATGGATTGCAGATATTCCATCTTCTTACGCTTCTCCTTGGTGCTTTCTGAGCCAACAAGGGTGATAACGTTAGGACAGTGTGGTTTAAGAAGGTCTGCAAGGATCTCAACATGGACTGTCCTACTTGTTAAGATAATCGGCGAACGCCCCTCTTTCAATGCCTCGATGACATCTTTGACAATGAACAGGTTGCGATACTCATCTTCTGCTAACTGTTGGGACACCTTCGCAAACGAAAGGTCTTCGCCACTAATTGCCCTGAATGGAGTGAATCGAGGAACTAACAGGCGTTGGAATGTCTGGCTCTGCATCTGTGCCTTGGCATCAGCGGCATATCGGATTGGGCCACACTGCATAAAGATAATCGGCTGGTGGCCATCTTTGCGAATAGGTGTTGCCGTCAAGCCATAGACAAATCGGGCATTGACGGCTTTCAAGATTTGCTCGAAGTTCACTGCTGATACATGATGGCACTCGTCGGCAATGACCAAGCCATAATCTTTGACAAAATCCTTTACTTCATTATCTGAGATACACGATTGCATCAGGGCAATGTCGATAATACCATGAAGCTTGTTGCCTGTTGAGGAAAGGGTGCCAATAGGCGAGAGTGGTTTCTTTCGTTTGCGCTTTCCCTCTTCAACTTCGGGAATATCATCTATTATAAGGAACTGTTCCAACCTCTGAACCCATTGGTCGAGTAAAGCTTTCGTATGGACAAGTATTAGCGTATTGACACCAAGTTTTGCAATGAGTCCAATAGCAGTCACTGTCTTACCAAAAGCTGTTGTT
>Ga0310695_10006061_pt1 | contig 20389 bp, 17 predicted proteins | sample RumenRJG_04DNA_FD_203882 | JGI IMG/M metagenome (GOLD analysis project Ga0310695, IMG submission 203882) | Bovine rumen microbial communities from Lethbridge, Alberta, Canada - RJG_04 (v2) (version 2) | ecosystem: Host-associated > Mammals > Digestive system > Stomach > Rumen | place: Canada...
AACAACGAACGAATCCAGGCTAAAACAAACTGGATGCCACCCTCTAAGTATAGGATGGCATCCTTAAGTTAGGTCTTTGCTATAATTCAATGTGTCCAGTATTTTGGGTACACATCATTCCCGAATCGCCTGTTTTTTTTATCCATTACCTCGCCGCATCAACTCTATTCCGGATCAAAGGAACGTCAAAACAGCCGAAATCCTCCGCTTTCGGCTAAAATTTCCACGGTTTACTTCCTACTTCCTGCTATCTACGACCTACATCCTACGATATACCACCTAATTTCTAATTTTCTTATGAGCTGTTCACAAACTCCAGAGCTTTCTTGATATACCCGATGGTTTCAGGATAATACCGGCAGTAATTTGCGTCCATCAGCCGCTGTTGATATTCATTGAAGGCATCCGGTTTGTTGATCAGGTACACGACGTATTCCTTTTCCTTGTCGGTCAGCCGGCTGAATCGCTCATCGAAGTCTTCTTCATCAGGATTTTTCGGCGAAGATCCTTCCGCGGGAATGACTGTATCTTCAGGAACCTGTCCTTCAGCAATTTCCGCTGAAGGTTCCGCTTTTTCAACGGATTCAGTCTTTTCTTCCGATGACAGGAGTATCGGTGTTTCAGCCGGTGTTTCCTCGATGATTACCGGAGTCATAGATCCGGCTTCGGAAAGCGCTTCATAATTGACCGCATAAGACGGGAATTCACGGAAAGGTGCAGGAGCACTGTCTCCGGATTTATCCAAAGCTCTCGTGGTTTTTGTATATTTATCCGCACGTATGACACCGAATTGAATGGCTATGGCCTTTTGATCCGTTGCACGCAGACGGCCCAGCACCTTCGCAAAGCGCAGCATCTGTTCATAGAGATCCAGGTCAAATTCCTGATTCTTTGTCTTCTTTTCCTTCAAGGCCGCATGGACCTTACGGAAATTAAATGAGACCATCTGATGCAGACGTGCGATGGAAAGGCTGCCGAGTGACGGCATGGGATTGCTGTAATTCAATGCATTCCGCGTCAGGACCACACTGCTGAGAAACTCGACAGATTTTTCAAGTGTTTTGCAGATCTTGAGATATTGGGGAGAAAACCGGTCACAGCAGCGGGACAGGGCGAAAAGTTCTTCGTTCTCGTCCATGACTTCGGCTGCGATCTCTTCGAACGACAGATCACCGGAGCCAAATTCCTGCGGATCATCTTGAAGCAAGCCCGCACCGACAGCGTTTTTAGAATTAATACCTGCGGCCTGTTTGACCTCAGCCACAGTTTCCGAAACCTCGGCCAAAACACGCTGTTCCTTCTCGTACGCCATAACCGTTCCCTCCTTTCTCAAAAATATTCCCGAAGCAAATCGTGAATGTCATCGTCATTTATCATTGCTGACAACCGATAACTAACTGTCAACGAATAACTTGTAAGTTATATTCCAAAGTATACATAAGAAAAATAAAAAGAAAACAGCAAAAAAGTGCCGTTGACAAACGCTCTTTTTTGTGATAAAGGCCCCATCTCACATCTCTCATCCCGGAGCACGGCGGGGACGTTCATGACGTGTCGCGCAGCCAACACGGCGGGAATGTCACCGGTGTGCGCTGCACGGTCGGAAGATACGCAGGGCTCATCCATCCTCAGAGACGCACACGGTGACAGGCCCCTTGTGCCTAGCTGCGCGGCACAATGTGCCAGTCCCCATGTGCTCCGCTTCCAACTGATCAGCCGGGGCCCGGACCTGAAGGGGCCGGTACCCGCCTCACGAACGCTGATGAAGGAAAAGCGGAATAGCGGAAACAGAGACGCCGGGTCTAGAATGTCAGCCGCAAATGCCGCGGTAAAATTATGCCTTTATCGCAGACCGTCCCGCAAAGGGTACCGGCCTCTGCGGGGCCAGGCCCCATTTCTCATCCCGGCGTGCGCTGCACGGTCGGAAGATATGCAGGGCTCATCCATCCCCAGAGACGCACACGGTGACAGGCCCTTTGTGCCTAGCTGCGCGGCACAATGTGCCAGTCCCCATGTGCTCCGCTCCCGACTGATCAGCCGGGGCCAGGCCCCATTTCTCGGCCCGGAGATGGCGGGAATGTCACCGGTGTGCGTCGAGCATGCGGAAGATATCGGAGCAGGAAATAGCAGCGGTTCCTTCTTTTCCAGCCGCCATCTCCATGTGTGACAGAAGGCACCGGTTGCAAGGTATACAAGATCTTGAAATTATAAAAATCCTGACAAAGGGACACCTTCACCCGGTGCATCTTGGCACAATTCTGTCTGAGAAATACGCATACAGGGGACGAGTCCGCTTGCCACGCTTGTGACGATGAAGAACTATGATTCAGGCAAACGGACGCGTCCCCAGTGCATGTCCAGCGTATCGATAGCCCGGTTGATTTCCGCGATGTGTTCATTGATGAGCATCACGTGACGCATATCGACCCCGGTACGTCCCGCGATCTCTGCCATAACGCCGGGTTCCATCACCCCCTGCATAAACTTCTACCCTTTAAGAAAAGAATGCATGTTTATATTATTATTGATATAATTTATTATATGGTATAAATAAATTGTTAGATTAGTGTATATAGATAGATTTTTAGAGAGTGTTTTGAATGAGAAAAATACTTATAACAATTATCGTAATTGTAATATGTTTGATACTTGTAGCCTGTGGAGAACGGGTAACATATCATTGAAACTGCCAAAGCAAAAAAAATTTTAAATAATTATTACTAACTACAGGAGATTTTTTTCTGTGGATAAAACAGTGTCTAAAAATAATTTAGAAAAGATTGGTCTATATGTCTTATTAGTTATTGGTATTATATTATTGATTTTTACATTAGTAACATTTTTGAATGAAAATAACTCAAAATTGAATATACAAAAAGGGCATTCAGACCTAATTAGTATAAAAGAGATTGCAACCCTTTCTATTTCTGAATTTGTCTATAATGGTATAGCTCAATCCTTGAAAAGAAATGGGGATATTGATTACAATGTACTTTATAAGTCTACTGTAAAAGTCAGTGTCAACGCAGATAATATCCGTTATGAGGTTGATGATATAAATCACATCATTACTTTCTTTTTTCCAGAATTTACTATTGAAAAACCTATTATTGATGTAGGCTCTATCAGTATAATACCCAACAAAGGTAATTTATACATGGACGAAATAATCTCTCTTTGTAGAGAAGATGCACTAGATGAGGCGAAACGGTCCGAAAAACTTATATCGAGTGCTAAAGAAAATATACGGTCAATTATCGAAGCTTGGTATATTCCTGTTTTACAAGGATATTCTCTTGAGTATAAGTTTGGCTCTGAATAAAGTAATGAGGTGGAATGAAAAATTTATCAACCAGACAGTTATTATTCGCGGTGTTTTTTTTAGATATATTATTATTTGGAATTTTTTTACTGTCAAAGTCATATTTGAAAATAGCGCCTACGGAACGTCAGATCTCAGAATCTAATATCAAACGAATTTGTGATCTTGCAACACTAGACTGTTTTTATCATAATGTTTCAGAATGGAGCAAACCGGGAAACCTTATAGGTTATGGTGCAAAAAAGCTCTGGATCGAGTATGACGGTATAGTTCGTGTCGGCGTTAAGGCTGACCAAATAAAGATTTCCGAACCAGATAAAGACGGTATAGTGATAGTAACAATTCCCGAGGCTGTTATATTAGATAAAGACTTGGATGAAAAAACCCTGTATGAAATTGATAGTTCATCACCTATGTGGGGCTTTATTCCTCTCTACAGTGATATCAACACTGAGGAAAGAAAGTCTGCTTTGGCCGATGCCCAAGAAGATATGGTAATAAGTGCTTCTCAAAATAGCACAATAATGGAAGAAGCAAGAGAACGTGCAAAAAAGATCATTGAGAAAAATATCGTTACAATGGGTGAAGTATCAAATAAGCATTATACCGTCAAGTTTGTAGATGCTTCCGATTTTCAATTAAAAACCGAAGAACAAACAGAAAGCCCATCAGTCGTGCCTTAACAGGCATTTTTCGATTTGTTGATATGCATGAATCATTGGTAGTTATCATTTTTTTCCTAACTGCTTGCGAAGGACATAAACATGGTTATAAAGTAGCAAAAGGATAAACGTTTGCAAACAATCTTTTTGGTGCTTTTGTCAGAGATAAAATACCGCAAGCGCTGTATAATTTCAGACTTTTTTGATGGAAACTTGTATCTAATTAAAGGCAGTGTTGGTCAGGAATATTGGGCTTTGGTACCTTGGGTTTGTATTTATAATAACTAACCATCTCTGCTTCAAAAGACGTATACATAGCTTACCTCTTATCCACAGATTGTAATTGATTGTATTTAGTTTTTAATTAAGGATACACTGATATTAGAAAAAATAGTCTCAAGAAAATAATCCAAAATTAGAAAATGAAGCGAAAACCCTTTGTGATTTTGTAGGTAATTGCTGATTTAGGACAGATGACAACATCTTTGGGGTTATCGTCTGATTGAATTAGCTTTACTCTATCAAAAGGAAGCTTTTTTTATAAAGAATACAACATCAATAATATTCCGAGTGGTGATGAATTGGTGAAAGATTTACGCTTTAAGAGTGAAATCTATAATGATTACATACAAACAAGGAATAATTCAAATTGTAGCGATGTACAAAACAAAATACAAGAGGAACCTGAGAAGATGGAAATGACAGTGAAGGAGAAAATTGAGCGGATCGGTGCGTACATCAGCGGCAAGGGATTCAGATACGAAGACGGGATGATCGAGAATTTCTGGCTGAGCCTGAAGAGCAAGCCGTTTGTGATCCTGGCGGGGATTTCAGGGACGGGGAAGACGCAGCTGGTGCGTCTCTTCGCAGAGGCTATTGGGGCGGAATACCGGATGGTGCCGGTTCGGCCGGACTGGTCTGATTCTTCCGATCTGCTGGGACATTACAACCCGAACGGTGACTTTGTCCCGGGGAGGATGCTGAAGGTCATCCTGGAAGCGCAGAAGTATCCGGAAAAGCCGTTCCTGTTGTGTCTGGATGAGATGAATCTGGCGCGGGTCGAGTATTACCTGAGCGATTTCCTCTCGGTGATCGAGACCCGGGACCTCAGGGACGGCAGGATCGTTTCCGACCGGCTGCTGCCCTTTGACGATTATGGGGATATCCGCTTTCCGGAGAATCTCTATCTGGTCGGCACGGTCAACATGGACGAGACTACTTTCCCTTTCAGCAAAAAGGTGCTGGACCGGGGCGAACACGATCGAATTCAGCACGGTCGATCTGATGCCCCCGGACGCTGATCCCGCAGCGGAAACCGCACCCATTGAAGTGAGCAATGATTTTCTCAAAAGCGAATATCTGTTCCTCAGCCGGTGCCTGAATGAGGAGAATCGGGACTTCGTTGAATCTGTCTGCTCTGACCTGGATCAAATCAACCGGGTCCTGAAAATAAATAACGCCCACGTCGGCTACCGCGTCCGGGACGAAGTCGTCTTTTACATGCTTAACAACCGGAAGGCTGGATTGCTGAACCGTGACGAGGCATTTGACAACGCCGTCATGCAGAAGATCCTGCCCCGCATTCAGGGCAGTTCCGCCTCTGTCAGGGATATGCTGTGCGAACTGTTTAAAATCTTCGCCGGGGATTTCGAAGAATACCGGACGCGGAACGATGATACGGCCTCCGGTATGTTTGACAAACTGAGCCGGGACAGTGTCAGATATCCCAGATCCGCCGAAAAAACCGCCTTCATGGTGAAGAGATTTGACGAGGACGGATCCACTTCCTACTGGCTCTGATGTGCTGCTCACCGTCCGGGCGGCAGCCTTTGCTCTGCTGGTCAAAGAGCCTGTATCCCATCCTTCTTTCCCCGGTGTAACGATCCGGGAGAAGGAATCCGCGGGACAATATGCACCTGATACAAAGTGTCCCGGGTCATGACCCGGTGCTGCTCAGTTACGGCAGAATATCGTGATTCGCTGAATTTGAAAAGGTATGATAAAATATGTGAACAAAACGGATTGTCTGATCCGTTTATTTTTCTGCGGGAAACTCATGCGGTGTGTGTTCCTGACTAATGCGAAACAGGTAACCGTCGCTGATTACGGGTGAGTCAGATAAAGAGCCCGAAGACTTTTGAGCGGGGGTATGGGGGCGAAACTCCTGCACTGCATATAAACGGGCACAGCACGTACCATACGGAGCAGGGCCCCGAAAAACCGGTACGGCTAATACTTCCGCCAACATACAAACGCTCAATCCCGCACCTTGCGAAGCATAAGTTTTGGAATGCATAGTGAGCTCATATAGCAGGAAATAGGGTATTGGGAATAAGAAGAAATTATGTATCAACGCAGCCGACAGGGATGGCTGAAGCACATTGACTTCATTCTTATCGATGCCATTGTTCTTCAGTTCTCCTTCATCATCGCCTTTCTTATCCGTCACGGATGGAGCAATCCTTACGGGACGGAAACTTACCGTACCTTAGCGCTGCTGCTGTTCATCACGGATATTCTGATCGCAATTGTCTCCAATACATTTCACAACGTCCTGAAGCGCGGATACTACCGGGAATTTGTCGAGACGCTCAAGCGTGCTCTGCTCGTCTTCCTCATCATGACGCTTTATATGTTTGCGGTACAGGGCGGTATCGCATACAGCCGTATCACCATCTTTCTGACGGCCGGTTTTCATCTGCTGCTGGGGTATCTCGCTGCTTTGCTGTGGAAATATATCCTGAAGCACAGGGGCGAGGGGAAAACGGTCCGAACGATGATCCTGGTTTCCGATGAGGAGCATGCTGCGGAGGCGGCCGGGAATCTTTCCGTCCTGGATCATATTAGATACTCCGGTGTGATCCTGACAAATCGTGATGCGGCGGGCGAAACGATCAGCGGATTGAAGGTCGTTGCGAATTTCCGCGATGCAGCGGATTATATCTGCCGGGAATGGGTGGACGGCGTTTTTATCTATCCGGGCGGCACCGCGCTCTTCTCAGACAACAGCGATCCTGCTGCGGATAGGGCGGAAACAGGCGGCATGCTGAGCAGCCTGATCAGCCGGTGCCGGGAGATGGCGGTGCCGGTCCACATCCGTATGCCGGTAAATGTATTTGGCGGCAAGAGTTTTGTGGAGAAAATCGGCGACTATACGGTGCTGACATCCACCGCCAATTATGCTTCCCCGCTGCAGTTAGCGGTCAAACGTCTGATGGATATCATCTTCGGATTCTTCGGCAGTGTTGCGGCGCTGATTTTGATGGTGGTTATTGGTCCGTTCATCAAACATGAATCACCGGGTCCGATCCTGTTCAAACAGCAGCGTATCGGATGGAACGGCAAGCGTTTCACGTGCTATAAGATCCGTTCAATGTACATGGATGCGGAGGAGCGCAAGAAGGAGTTTCTTTCTCAGAATCGAGTCCCGGATGGGATGATGTTCAAGCTGGACTTTGACCCGCGCATCATCGGAAACAAGATCGTAAACGGAAAGCAGATGACGGGCATTGGTGAATTCATCCGCAGACATTCCCTGGATGAGTTTCCGCAGTTCTTCAATGTGCTGGCCGGGCAGATGTCGCTGGTGGGCACCCGTCCGCCAACGCTGGATGAGTGGGAGAAGTACAAGTACCATCACCGGGCGCGGCTGGCCTTCAAACCGGGACTCACCGGCATGTGGCAGGTTTCCGGACGCTCCAACATCACCGATTTTGAAGAAGTGGTGAGGCTGGATACCGAATATATCCAGCACTGGTCCCTCGGCCTCGACATTAAGATCCTGATAAAAACGATCGGTGTCCTCTTCAACAAAGATGGCGCGATGTAGAAAGCAGGTTTCAGGTGACAGGGAATATTGACGAGACAAAAATAATACAAAAATATGAACTTGAGATCCTGAAACGAATCAGGAAAATTTGCGATGAAAACGGCATTGCATATTTTCTGAGTGACGGCACGTTATTGGGAGCAGTCCGTCATAAAGGATTTATTCCCTGGGATGACGATGTCGATGTGGCCATTCCGCGACCGGATTATGAAAGGTTTATTCACGCGGCAGTAAAATCCTTTACCGATCCTTATGAAGTCTTAATTCCCAATAAAACCAAAGGATATCTATTCCCTTTCGTAAAAATAATCGATAAAAGAGTCAAAGTAAGAACGTCTTCGAGGGAAAAAGAACAAATTTGGAATGTCTGGGTCGATATTTTCCCTTTGGATGTGATGCCGCAGAATAAAGTCCGTTTCTTTATCAGAAAATATCATTTGCTGTACCGGAGAATGATGTATATGTTTTCCTGCTTTGATGATATGGCAAGCATTGATCGTCCAGATCGGCCTTTTATTGAGCGTATACTTATCCGTTTTGCAAAAATAATTCATCCGGATCGATACTTAGATACAAGCGTTCAAATTGAAAAATATAATCAGGCACTGATGAGCCTGCCTTATGATAAAGGAAATCAGATTATCAGTTTCCATGGTGCATATAAATTTCGGAGCCTGATGGATAAATCAGTTTACGGAGCACCTGATAAACTGCTTTTTGAAGGTGATTTCTATTCCGTACCTGAACAATATGAGAAATATTTATCAACACTTTACGGAGATTTTATGCAATTGCCTCCTGAAAACAAAAGGAATCAGCATAAACTTGAACTCATTCAAATCAAATCCGAATGAGTTCAAGCCTCAGATAAATATTAATAAGTAACAATTCAGTACACGGGCAGCGCACCTGCCGTCTAATCTTAATCTCATGATTGTTTTTAGATTAAGGAGATCAACAAATGGAAAGTGGCTATGATATCCCGATTGGCTTTTTTACTTTCAACAGGTTGGATACAGCAATTGAAGTTTTTAATAGAATAAGAGAGATCAAACCTCAAAAGTTTTACCTGGTTTCTGATGGTCCAAGAGATAATAAAGAGGGCGAGAATTTAAAAGTCCGGGAAGTCAGAGATTATATTGAGAGCCATATTGACTGGCCTTGCGAGGTTAAAAAAAATTACGCACTCAAAAATATGGGGTGCAGAAACAGAATGGCGTCCGGTATTACCTGGCTTTTTGAAAATGAGGAAATGGCCATCATATTAGAGGATGATGTAAAACCAGGCTTAGATTTCTTTTGGTTTGAGAAAGAAATGCTTGAACGGTATAAAGATGACAAGAGAATAATGATGGTATCGGGGTACAAATATCTGAATCAATATCCAATCAATGAGTCATACACATTTTCAAATCATTCAGTGATTTGGGGCTGGGGAACATGGCGAAGAGCATGGGAAAACTATGATGTCGATATTAAAAGTTGGCCGCAGAGAAAAAAAGATGGCAGTCTTCGAAAGAAATTTAACTTTTTGGGATATAAGGTTCGCTCACATCACTTTGACAGCGTATATAATCATATTCTTGATACATGGGATTATCAATGGGGTTATACTGTCTACGAAAAAAATGGTCTTTGTATTGTTCCAAAGGTAAATATGATAGAAAACCTGGGGTTCAACAGAGATGATGCCACGAATACGAAAGGTAAAACCAGTCTGGACTTTACTGTTTCAAAGATGGTTTTTCCGCTTACTCATCCTGCAAAGATTGAAGCTAACACAGATTATGACAGGTCGTTTTTAGAGCTAAGATGGGGAATAAAAGCAATGATAAAGAAGGTTATGAAGAGAATTTTTAAAGTATAAAAGAGAATTCCCGGAATCATAACAGCCAAACAACAGCAGAAAATATAATGATGTTTCTCATAATGTCTGCAATGCAGAGATGATTACCAAAGTTATATAAGTATCTGCAGGAATAATGGAGAAGGCTGAACAAAGGTCAGAAACAAAAATTTTATGATAGATGGTAAAACGATTAGAAATTCCCTTTATAATATAATCACTAAGCTTGGATCGATATTATTCCCGGTAGTGACATTTTCCTATGTTTCAAGAATATTCCTGGCAGAGGGAATGGGGCGAATAAATTTTGCCAGGTCTCTGGTTTCTTTTTTTGCGCTGTTTGCTAATTTAGGCATTAGTCAATATGGTGTCCGGGAATGTTCGAAAATCAAAGATAATCATGAAGAATTATCCAGATCATTCTTTGAAATAATTGTTATTAATTTGTTATCCGCGGTCATTGCCTATATCTTACTTTTCATATTTATTTCCAGCAATTCAAAAGCACAGTTCTATCAATATGAGATCATACTTTTCAGTTTAACAATATTTCTTGGTATTATTGGTGCTGACTGGTTGTATACAGCACTTGAAGATTACAGGTATATTGCACTCCGAAGCTTGGTATTACAGATCACTGCTTTGGTGATGGTATTGCTTTTTGTGCACACAAAAGAAGATATATATAAATATATCATTATCCAGGTTATTGCATCCGCAGGCGGAAATATTTTCGGGCTGCTCCATTTAAAAAAATATATATCGTTAAAGAGATTCACGCATTTTGGAATTGTCAGACATGTCCGATCAATTTTGAAATTATTTCTTGTAATTTTTTTTATTCGTATATTTGCGGATATGGATACGGTCATGTTGGGATATTTAAGTACCGAAAAAGAAGTCGGACTATATTCAGCGTCCAACAAAATCAGTTCAGTATTGAGTGGAATGATTGCATCTGCGACCGCGGTTTTTTTGCCCAAGATTGCTTATTCATTTAATAAGGGAGATAATGAAAAAGTTAAGTCTTTTCTGATGACTTCTATGCAGGGTATTCTTATGATCAGTATACCGATTTCAATAGGCTCCTGTATATTTGCGGAACGTTTTATTCTAATCCTGAGCGGAATAGGCTTTCAGGAAGCAGCTCTGTCATCTCAAATTTTATCTATCCGGACATTTTTGTCTCCCGTTAACGCGATGCTGCTGGTAAATTACCTGATTCCAAAGGAAGAAGAAAAAGAGGCCATCATAATTACAGCCGCAGCAGCTATAGGCAATATATTCCTGAATTATCTGCTCATACCGTCTACAGGGGCGGTGGGAGCATCCGTGGCGACCGTAGCGGCTGAAGCAATTGAGCTCGTCTTTTTGTATTTCTTTGTGCGAAAACAAATCAGCTTCAGGGATCTCTTCAGCACTTTTCCGCAATGCTGTATCTGCGTAATACCTGTAATCTTAATCGCATATGCTGCATCCAGGATCGTAAATAACAATTTTCTCTCAATTATTTCCGGTGTGGTACTATCTGTGCCGGTTTACCTGTTTCTTCTGTGGCGGATGCATAATCCTGTGGTGGATATGGCTATTAAAATGATCCGGGATCGGAAAAACAAAGTGGTACAGTAGGGACGGTTCTTGGTGTACCACTTTTTCCATAGCTCATAGCGGGACAATATGCACCTGATACAAAGTGTCCCGCATCGCGGGAAAATCCGGATAGAGGAACACCCTCGGACTCTATTATAATTATCAAAAATTGAAAAAAGTGCAGGAGGAGCAAGATCATGGCTGAGCTCAAAACGAATCGGTTTTTCCACGGCGGGGATTACAACCCGGAACAGTGGCTGGAGTATCCGGAGATCCTGGAGGAGGACATCCGTCTGATGAAGGAAGCTAAGATCACGATGGTCTCCGTCGGCATCTTTTCCTGGGCATTTCTGGAGCCGGAAGAAGGCCGCTATGAGTTCGGCTGGCTGGACAAAATTATCGATCGACTGACGGAAGCCGGGATCGACATCGATCTGGCCACTCCATCCGGCGCACGTCCGGCTTGGCTGGCGGAAAAATATCCCGAAGTGCTGCGCTATGACAAAAATTTCCAGCCTTACCATTACGGCCAGCGTCATAATCACTGTTTAACCTCTCCCCTCTACCGCCAAAAGGTGCAGGCCATGGATTCCGCATTGGCGAAACACTATGCGGGTCATCCGGGGATCAAACTGATCCACATCAGCAATGAATTCTGCGGATACTGCTACTGCCCGAAATGTGCACAGGGTTTCCGGGAATGGCTGCAGAGGAAATACGGGAGCCTTGCGGAGCTGAACCGCTGCTGGTGGGCTGATTTCTGGAGCCAGCGCTATAGCTCCTGGAGTCAGATCGAGCCGCCTTCCCCGATGGGCATGTTTGACAATCCCTCGATGGCACTGGATTGGAAGCGCTTTGAGACCGAACAGGTCCGTTCTTTCATCGAAATGGAACGGAAAGCGGTCCACGAATATATGCCGGAAGTGCCCGTCACCATCAACCTGATGGACCGCTTCAACGAATATGACCTGTTCACGCTCAGTTCCGCGGTGGATGTGGTCTCCTGGGATGCCTATCCCCGCTGGGGTGCGGGTGACGATCTCTCGACCGCCATCGCTTTTGCCATGGAGCATGACATGATGCGCTCCTTCAAAAATCAGCCCTTCCTGCTGATGGAATCGACGCCCTCCCTGGTCAACTGGCACCCGGTGAACAAGCTGAAGCGTCCGGGCATGCACATGCTCGCCTCCCTGCAGGCTGTGGCGCATGGCAGCCAGAGCGTCATGATGTTTCAGTGGCGCAAGGGACGCGGAGGTGCGGAGGCCTTTCATGGAGCGGTGGTGAGCCATGACGGGCGGGATGACACGCGGGTCTTCCGGGACGTCCGGCAGGTCGGTGCGGCTCTGGAGAATCTCGCTCCGGTGCTGGATGCCCGGCCCGATGCGAAGGTCTGCCTCATCTTTGACTATGAAAACTGGTGGGCGCTTGACGAGGTTCAGGCAGCACTCCGCGGGAATATGCGCTATTTTGACACGGTCCTGCTTTTCTATCGTGCTTTCCGCGAAAAAGGAATTTCCGTGGACTTCCGCAATATGAGCCCGGACCTTGACCTGAGCGCTTATCAGCTGGTCATCGCGCCGCTGCTTTTCATGTTCCGGAACGGGATCGAAGAGAAGCTCAAGGCTTTTACCGCGGCCGGCGGTACGCTGCTGACTACCTTCTTCTCCGGCCAGGTGAACGAGTTTGACCTGGCCTATCTGGGCGATGCGCCGCACGGTCTGACGGATGTGCTGGGCTTGCGGGCGGAGGAGCTGGATTCGCTTTACCCGGACCAGTCCAATGAGCTGGTGATGACGGGCGGGCAGCGCTTGACGGTCCATGAGCTGTGCGAGATCCCGCGGGACGTGAGCGCGGAATGTGTGGGAACCTATGCGCGTGATTTCTACAGCGGGCTGCCATGCCTGACGAAGAACGCATACGGCAAAGGCACCGCCTGGTACCTGGCAGCGAAACAGGATCAGGCAGGCGTGAATGCCGTGCTCGAAAAGATCACGGAAGGGATGGACCTCCCGCAGGCGTTTCCCGGACCGCTGCCGGAGGGTGTCCTGGCGACCGCGCGTGGTGAATACGTCTTCCTGCAGAACTTCAGCGGTTCCGAACAGCACATCTCCTTCCCCGGAAAAATGACGGACCTCATCAGCGGACGTGAATTCGAAGGAGAATACACGATGCCGGTGAACGGGATCCTGGTGCTGAAACAGGGATAATTGGGAACAAATAAAGGGACCTGTTCTGCCGGCTCATGTCAGAGTCAGCAAAACAGGTCCCTTGTTTTCAGTGTTTTTATGTTTACGCCGTCAGGATCAGGTCTTTGGCGGCTTTTACTTCATCCATGCGGCCAAACGGTGTGGTCAGCGGAGCGTCATGCAGGAGCTGCGGATTTTCCTCAGCTTCTTTGGCGATGGAGACCATCGCTTCGATGAATTCATCGAGGACCTGTTTATTTTCGGTCTCGGTGGGTTCGATCATCAGCGCTTCATGGACGATGAGCGGGAAGTAATTCGTCGGCGGATGGAACTTGTAGTCCATCAGGCGTTTGGCGATATCCAGTGCCCGCACTTCCGGTGCGTTCGGCAGTTTCCCTTCCAGCACGAATTCATGCATGCACGGACGGTCGAAGGGCAGCGGATAGACCTTCTTGAGCGCGGCCATCAGGTAGTTGGCGTTCAGCGTGGCATATTCGCTCACACGACGCAGACCTTCTTCCCCTTCCATCAGAATGTAGACATAGGCCTTGACCATCACGCCGAAGTGACCCCAGAAGGAGCGGACCTGACCCATGCTTTCCTCCGGCATCTTGAGGCCGTAAAGCGGGGGCATTTCTTCGGTCTCTTCTTCCAGAATGCAGGCTATGGGACCCGGAATATAGTCAGCCAGGAAGGCCTTGGCGCAGATGGGGCCGGAGCCCGGTCCGCCGCCGCCATGCGGTGTGGCGAAGGTCTTGTGCAGGTTGAAGTGCATCACGTCAAAACCGAGGTCACCCGGGTGGGCAATGCCGAGCAGCGCGTTCATGTTGGCGCCGTCACCGTAAACCAGACCGCCGGCCTTGTGGACCATCTCGTTGACTTCGACGATGTGTTCATCGAAGAGCCCGAGCGTGTTCGGGTTGGTGATCATGATGCCGGCCAGTTCTTCATTGCAGAGCGGTGCCAGTTTTTCCAGGTCGATATTGCCGCGTTCGTTCGTCGGGACCGGCTTGACTGTCAAGCCGCTCATGGCGGAGGTCGCCGGATTGGTGCCGTGAGCGCTGTCCGGGATGAGCATGACCTTGCGCTTGTCATGTCCCTGTGCTTCGTGCCAGGCCGCGATGGTCTTGACACCGCTGAATTCGCCATGGGCACCGGCAGCGGGTGTGAGCGTGCAGGCATCCATGCCGCTGATGCGCTGGAGCATGCCCTGCAGTTCATACATCAGCAGGAGCGAACCCTGAACAGTCTCGATCGGCTGCAGCGGATGGACGTTGACAAAGCCGTCCAGCCGGCTGAGCTTTTCATCGATTTTCGGGTTGTATTTCATCGTGCAGGAACCCAGCGGATAAAAACCGTTGTCCAGCGAGTAGTTCAGTTCGGAAAGGTTGGTGAAGTGGCGGACCACATCCGCTTCGGAAAGCTCCGGCATGGGCAGATCCTCACGGATCAGGCCGGCGGGCAGTTCGGTTTCGGGAACGTCGCATTTCGGATAGCGCATGCCGCGCCGTCCGGCTGAAGAGAGTTCGAATATCGTCTTTTGTTCGTTTCCGCTTGTCGGTTTAGTGCTCATGGTGATGGTGCCCTCCCTTCAGAACCAGACAGAGATCGTCGATGTCCTGTTTGGAATTCATTTCCGTGACCGCGATCAGCAGGCAGTTTTCAAAGACCGGATAGGAACCGGAGAGGTCATAACCGCCCAGGATCCCGTGTTCCAGCAGGTGCTCCTGCAGTTCATCGACCGGTTTCGGGCATTTGACCACAAATTCATGGAAGAACGGACCCGGGTTCAGGACTTCAAAGCCTTTCAGTTCACTGATCTTTTTGGCGGCGTAGTGTGCCTTGTTATAGCACAGGGACGCAACTTCCCGCAATCCCTCTTTGCCCAACAGACTGAGATAGATCGCTGCGGTCAGAGCATTCAGTCCCTGATTGGAGCAGATGTTGGAGGTCGCTTTTTCACGGCGGATGTGCTGTTCGCGGGCGGTGAGCGTCAGTACGTAGCTCTTCTGGCCGCGGTTGTCAACGGTCTGACCGACGATGCGGCCGGAAACCTTGCGGATCAGCTCCTTGCGGACGGCAAAAATGCCGAGGTAGGGTCCACCATAGGAAAGCGGGATCCCCAGCGGCTGTCCTTCACCGACAACGACATCCGCACCCATTTCACCCGGAGTCTTGAGCAGACCGAGCGCGATGGGATTGACGCAGACGCACAGCAGGGCGCCTTTGGCATGGACCGCTTCGGCAAGTTCCGTGAAGTCAAAGACCTGCCCGAAGAAATCCGGATACTGCACCATGACCATGGCCGTGTTTTCATCGACAGCTTCGATGAGCTTCTGCGGGGTGACATCCTCCAGACTGTTGAAGGTCGGGGATATCATGTACATGCCGTCAAAATCGCTGAGATAGGTGCGCATCACTGATTGATAATGCGGATGGAGCCCCGGAGAAACCAGAATCTCCTTGCGTTTGCCGCGGAACTGGTGATAGGCCAGGATCCCGGCTTCCGCACAGGCTGTGGCACCGTCATAATGCGAGGCATTGGCGGCATCCATGCCGGTCAGGCGGGCGATGAGGCTTTGATATTCAAAGATCCCCTGCAGCGTCCCCTGTGAAATTTCCGGCTGGTAGGGGGTATAAGCTGTGTAAAACTCTCCCCGGCTGATCAGGTTGTCGATGGCAGCGGGAATATAGTGGTAATAAGCGCCAGCGCCAAGGAAACTGACCGCGTTGGAGAGGGAAAGGTTGGCTTCCGCCATCTCTTTGAGCTGGGCAGAGGCTTCCATTTCCGTCATGCCGTGAAGCATGCCAAGCTTCGGAAAGCGGTGCTCCTGCGGGATCGCCGCGAAAAGATCTTCGATCTTCTCAACGCCGACAGCCCTGAGCATCTCCTCCCGTTCGGATTCAGTGTGAGGAATAAACATTAATGCTCCCGTTCGGCACAGTATTTTTCGTATGCAGCGGCATCCATCAGTTCGGATTCATCGACCGGGCCGTCAAGCTTCACTTTGATGAACCAGGCAGCGCCGAAAGCATCCTTGTTGATGAGTTCCGGTTCATCCGCGACAGCTTCGTTGACTTCCGCAACGGTTCCGCTGACGGGAGTGTAAATATCGGAGGCGGCTTTGACAGATTCGACGGTTCCGATGCAGTCACCTGCTTCCACGGATTCGTCTGCTTCAATGCTCACTTCCGCGAAGACAATGTCGGAAAGCTGGCTTTGCGCATAGTCTGTAATGCCGATCGTGGCGGTGTCCCCTTCAATGCGGACCCATTCATCATTTTTGGAATAAAGTAAACCGGATTCGATTTTCATATGTGATTCTCCCTCGTTAAAGCAAATGAAAGCAGTCTTTCAACAAAGACCTGTATTTATTTTACTTTGGAAACACTCCTTTTTCAAGAGATTAAATGCATGTGACAATATTGCCCGGTGCTGGCGTCATGTATGGATGGATAAATGAAAAAAGGACTTATATTGCAAGATTTTTTCAGACATGTTATAATCCGAACAACTTAATAACCCATGGAGGTATTATTATGAAGAAGTTATTTGCTTTATTAGCAGTCGTGTTTTGCATTTCTATGCTTGCTTCCACCGCTGTCCTGGCTGACAACGTGGTGAAGATCGGCGTTTTCGAACCGGCTTCCGGTGACTCCGGCGCAGGTGGAAAGCAGGAAATGCTCGGTATGCAGTACGCGAACTATGAAACCCCGACCGTTGAAATCGGCGGCGAGACCTACACGGTCGAACTGGTTTATGCGGACAACGGCTCTTCCACCGACAAAGCCCCGTCCGCTGCCCAGCAGCTGGTTTCCAGCGGCGTTTCCGTCGTTCTCGGCTCTTACGGTTCCGGTGTTTCCATCGCCGGCTCCCAGTATTTCGCGGATGCCAACATCCCGGCCATCGGTGCTTCCTGCACCAACCCGCAGGTCACTGCCGGCAATGACCATTACTTCCGCATCTGCTTCCTGGATCCTTTCCAGGGTACCGTGCTTGCCAACTACGCTTTCAAGGAACTGGGCGCCCGCACTGCCTACAGCCTTGCGGAACTCGGCAATGACTATGACCAGGGCTTGGCTACCTACTTCAAGCAGGCTTTCGAAGCCCTCGGCGGCACCGTGATCGCGGACTCCTTCCCGACCGGCACCTCTGACTTCACCTCTTACCTGACCAATGCCCAGATGTACAATGCTGAAGTCTTCTTCTGCCCGGTTTCCATCGCCTACTCAACCCAGATCGTCCAGCAGGCTTCCAGCCAGGGCGTGACATTCCCGATCCTCGGCGGGGACACCCTCGACAGCAACGTTGTCGCCAATGCCGCGAAGGGTACTGATGTGAACGTCACCATCACCACCTTCTATCAGGAAGGCGCCAACGCTGATTTCGATAACGGCTTCAAGGCATGGCTGAATTCCAACAGTGAATATCTGACCAACAATGGCGGCAACGATATGATCGCCGCGGTCTCTGTCATGGGCTATGATGCTTACTACACCGCTCTCGAAGCGCTGAAGGCAGCCGGCTCTATTGACAGTGCCGCCGTCAAGGCAGCCCTCCCGGGCGTTACACTGACCGGTGTTTCCGGCTCCATCGCCTTTGATGAGATCGGCGATGCTGTCCGTACCTCCGCCTTCGTCAAGCAGGTGGACAATGCTTCCGGCGACTGGAACTTCGTCACCGAACAGACAGTTGATTAATCAGGGAGCTGGATTCAGGGGCCAGGAACCGGTAAAAACTGCCGGGGCACTGGCACCTGACTGACTCGATCGTGTAAACAAAACGGCGGAGGTATCTTGCCGATGCCCCGCCGTTTTTCTCATTATTAATCAAACTATTTATTAAACGGTGTCGAATCAGATAGAATAAGCCGAGTGGTAAAACACTTGACTTATCCTCACTCAACCGGCCACTGACCACCGGATCCTGATTCCCGACACCCAAAAAACTAAGAAGGGAGCGTCTCCCATGTGGAATACAGTTTTTCCCTACCTCCTCTCCGGCATTTCTGTCGGCGGGCAATACGCGCTGATCGCTATCGGCTATACCATGGTCTACGGCATTCTGCGCCTCATCAACTTCGCTCATGGTGATGTGTTTATGGTCGCCGGTATCGTGATGGTCTATATGGCCGCCAGCGGTCTGCCGCTTTGGATCTGCATCGTCCTGGATCTTGTGGCTACGGCGGTGATCGGTTTTGCGATTGAGCGCATCGCTTACAAGCCGCTGCGTACTGCTCCCCGCATGAGCATTATGATCTCCGCTATCGGTGTGAGCTATACGCTGCAGAACCTGGTGCTTTATATCACCGGTGGCCTGAACCAGATCTACCCGAAGATTCCCTGGATCTCTGATTCCATCAAGATCGGCAGCGCCACCACCAAGGTCGTGACGGTGGTGACCCCGATCCTGACCATTCTGCTGGTCTTTGCCCTGGTGATGCTTATCAACCACACCAAAGTCGGGATGGCCATGCGGGCGGTTTCCAAGGATTTTGAAACCAGTCAGCTGATGGGCATCAATATTAACAGCGTCATCTCCACGACCTTCGTCATCGGTTCATTCCTGGCGGGTGTCGGTTCTACACTTTACTTCACAAACTACACGACGGTCATTCAGACCAGCGGTGCCATGCCGGGGCTGAAAGCTTTTGTCGCGGCTGTTTTCGGCGGGATCGGTTCGGTTCCCGGAGCGGTCGTGGGGGCATTTATCATCGGTATTGCGGAAAACCTCATCAAGGGACTGGATATCATCCTTTTCAAGGCAGGTCTGATCTCCAAACCGATGGGGCTGGCGATCTTCTCGGATGCCTTCACCTTTGCACTGCTCATCATCATCCTGGTTGTCAAGCCCACCGGTCTGTTCGGTGAGAAATCTATTGACAAGGTATAAGGAGGACGGTATGAAAAAGAAATTTGATCTTCCCCGTTTCCTCACTGTTGTCATCATCATTGCCGTTTATGCCGCGGTATTTGTTGCTGAGCAGAACATGCCTGCTACCTCGATGCTTTTTACGGTGCTCAAGAAAGGGGCGACCTATGCGCTGGTGGCGGTCTCCATGAACCTGCTGAACGGGTTTACCGGCATTTTCTCACTGGGACAGGCAGGGTTTATGTTGATCGGTGCCTATGTGTTTTCTATCTTTACCATTCCGGTTGATCAGCGCGGCATTGTTTATCAATATTATGACGGCGGTGTGATCCGCTTCACGCTTCCGGTCCTGATCGCCATGATCCTTGCCGGATTGGTGGCGGCATTGTTTGCGTTTCTCATTGGTCTGCCGGTTCTGCGGCTGAAGAGCGATTACCTGGCCATTGCCACGCTTGGATTTGCGGAAATCGTTCGTACCATCTTCCAGTGGGACAAGCTGGGTCCTGTGACGAACGGATCCAATATGCTCCGGCTTTTCCCGACCTTCAATGATTTCAACATCCGCAATGCGGATGGCACCGTGGCTGTTTACCTTTCCACGCTCATCCCGATGCTTATTTCAGGTGTGTGTATCGCCATCATCCTGCTGCTGATCAACTCCACATACGGACGGGCACTGCGCGCTATCAAGGATGATGAGATCGCCGCGGAAGCGATGGGGATCCAGCTTGCCAGCCATAAGCAGATGGCCTTCTGTGTTTCCTCTTTCTTCGCCGGTGTCGGTGGGGCGATGCTGGCGATGTACCAGACCACCGTCCAGGCAAAAAGCTTTACGACGGCCATGACCTATGAGATCCTGCTGATTGTCGTGATCGGCGGTCTCGGCTCGGTGACGGGCAGCATTCTTTCCTCATTCCTCTTCGTAGCTGCTTCCGAATGGTGGCTGCGGTTCCTGGATCAGAAGCACCTCATCAACGGGTTTGAAGTGCCACTCCTCCGCAACGGTTTCCGGCTGGTGGTCTTCTCCTTTATCATTATGATCGTTGTCCTGTTCTTCCGGCAGGGGATCATGGGCACAAGGG
>Ga0310695_10006065_pt1 | contig 20367 bp, 17 predicted proteins | sample RumenRJG_04DNA_FD_203882 | JGI IMG/M metagenome (GOLD analysis project Ga0310695, IMG submission 203882) | Bovine rumen microbial communities from Lethbridge, Alberta, Canada - RJG_04 (v2) (version 2) | ecosystem: Host-associated > Mammals > Digestive system > Stomach > Rumen | place: Canada...
GGGAAAGTCGATAGCCGACGTGTTAGATATGACCATCAACCAAGCCGTGGAATTCTTTGAGAATGTGCCAGATATACTCCGAAAGATAAAGACTATTCAGGACGTCGGACTGGGCTATATCAAGTTGGGGCAACCCTCCACGACACTCTCCGGCGGAGAGAGCCAGCGCGTCAAATTGGCCACCGAACTGAGCAAGAAAGACACGGGCAAGACGCTCTATATCCTCGACGAGCCTACCACAGGACTCCACTTCGACGACATCCGTACGCTCATGGACGTGCTGCACAAGTTGGTGGACAGAGGCAACACCGTCATCGTCATCGAGCACAACCTCGACGTCATCATGCAGGCCGACCATATCATCGACATGGGGCCGGAAGGCGGACGCAACGGCGGCCAGGTGTTGTCTACGGGAACACCCGAAGAGGTGGCCGGGAGCAAGCTCGGCTATACGCCCATCTTCCTGAAGCGCGAATTAGAGGAAGTTCATTTGCGTGATTCGTGAAAATCCTGTCTTTTTGCTGATTATTCGTAGTCGTCGACGACAGCGTTGATGAAGTCCATCATCGGCTTGCCCACACGCATCACCTTCGCCATCTCGCCGAGCCAGTTGTCGTCGGCGAAGAAGTCGTCGTCGACACGATGCCAGCAGCAGTAGTCCTTCATGCGCAGATACTGGATATGCTCGTAGTCGCGCGGGAAACCGGCCGGTGCCGACTTCAGGTGAACGATGCCGAAGCCCTTGGGCAGCCCCATGTCGTATTCGCCGCTCTCTTCATCGTTTTTCTTCGCTTTGGCAACGTCGGCAGGACGGCCGAACAGACTGACAAACCTGCGGTTCTCCACCATCTTGCGCCAATCGTCGATGTGCGACATGATCTCGTTGCGGCAAGCCGTGAGGATGTTCGTCGGGAGCCAATAGGTTCCCACACAGAGCATGCAATGGCCGGGTTCGAGATGGATGTAATAGCCCCCGTGGAGCGATTTCTTGCCGTGGGCGGCTATGTAGGCTCCAAAGTGGCGCTTATAGGGCGACTTGTCGGGCGAGAAGCGTGTGTCGCGGTTGAAGCGATAGGTGACGTCCTTGATGCCGAGATGCGCCACCGAGGGGTCGAACTCGGCAATCTTCAGGATGGCCTTTTCGATGTCGGTTTCGAAGTCTTTTCTCACGGCATCGTATTCTTTCTTGTTCTCATAAAACCACTCGCGGTTGTTGTTGCGGGCTATTTCCGATAGGAAATTCAGTATTCGTTGTGCTTGCATGGGGTGCTTTTTTTTGATAGAAGCTATAGTTTTCTATAGTATCTATAGTATCTATAGTATCTATAGTTTCTATAGTATCAATAGCTTCTATAGCTTCTATGGTTTCTATTTCTTTTGGGGGCAAATCTGCTCGAAGGGGCATTCCTCGCAGCGGGGTTTGCGGCTCTGGCAGATATAGCGGCCGTGAAGCAGAAGCCAGTGGTGGGCATCGGCCCGGTCGGCTTCCGGGATGTTGCGGCGCAGCTCCATCTCCACCTTATAGGGTGTGTTGGCCGTCGGCGGCACCAATCCCAAGCGGTGGCTGACGCGATAGACGTGGGTGTCGACGGCGATGGCCGACTGTCCGAAGCCTACCGCCTGCACCACGTTGGCCGTCTTACGGCCTACGCCTGGCAGCCTGACCAGCTGGCTCATCTCCTGCGGCACTTCGCCGCCATATTCTTCGACGAGCATCTTCGAGAGTGCCACCAGATGTTGCGCCTTCGCGTTGGGATAGCTCACGCTGCGGATAAATTCGAGCAGATCGTCTTCCGTTGCCTGTGCCATCGATCGGGCATCGGGATAGTGGGCGAAGAGCGCCGGAGTCACCATGTTGATGCGCTTGTCGGTGCATTGTGCGCTCAGCACGGTGGCCACCAACAGCTGAAAGACGGAGCCAAACTCCAGCTCGGTGGTCACGTGGGGCAGCTGTTCGCGGTAGTGGTTCAGTATGGCTTCGTAGCGTTGTTTCCTTGTGGTGCGCATAGCTTCTACTAATGGTTGCTGAAAAATTTGTTAATCAATTGAAATATAACTGATTAAGGGTTGAGTGTTACAGTGAGAGGTTGAGCCAAAGCACGGAGCGTTTGTTCAGAGCGCAGCTTCCATTCGTCGAACGTGCGCACGTCGTTCTTGCTCCATGCTGAGCCGAAGTAGTAGGTGTAGTGAGCGCCAGGCTGATAGTCGGTAATGCCGACAGCATGTCCGGCAATGCCATTCTGTCGAGGAGAGTCGAGCAGCTGGCGCGTTTCGCTGACGCCCTCGGGGAAGAGCGCGCCTACGTAGATTTGGAAGTTCTGTCCTGCGGGATTGTCTGTCGGGTCGGCATAGAGCACCATGTCCTTGCCGAGGTAGACGTCGTTCAGCTCTTCTTCGTGCAGCACAACGCCCATAGCGAGCCTTTCGGGATGTTGCAGGCCTTCGTACCAAACGGTACAGCGGTTGAAGTTCTGCCCCTTGTCGAGCGATATGATGCGATGCTCCACGACGCCTTCCTGCCCGCGGATGGTGGCAGGATTGTACGTTACGCTCACGGTGAAGCGGAGCGGTCCGTTGTCGCATATCTGATAGTCGCTGTAGCAATAGGGCATGATGAGCCGTTCGCCGTCCATCAGGGCGGGTGCACCACCTCCGAGCGAGGGCCCTACCTTGTAGCAGTCGAGTCCGCGTCCGTGGTCGTAGTGGTAGGTGGTGAGCTGTTCGGCGAGCAAGGCTTCTTCGGCCTTTCCCTCAGCCTTGAGTTGTGCGATGATGGGATGGTTGGAGAGTTCGGTCTGATAGCGTTTCTCCACCTCCAGTTCGGGCGTGTTCTTCACCCAGACGTCCACACCGAAGGCGCGTTCCTTGTTGCGTTGCAGGGCAGGGCCGTAGATGCGGTAGGCCGTGCGGTCGTTCTCCCACGCGATGTCGTCTACGCGCTCGGGGTATTGCTTTCCGCTGACGATGGTCTCAAACTTCGTCGGGGTGCCCGTCGTGACGGTGAAGACAGCCTTCCCCAGTGGTCTGACGGCAGCATCTATCAGCAGCTGCCCGTCGTAGGTAATCTGGTAGGCTACCTCCTGACCTAATGCGTTCTTGACGACGAGGCCTGTGCCAGCCTTCACTCCGAGCCGACGGTATATTTCCATTGCGTCGGTTCCCACAACTTCCTGACGCTGCACGCGTTCAGGGTTGCTCACGGTGAGGCTCACCCGAGCCTCTTTCTGTTGCGCCGTTGCCGAAAGCGTCAGCAAGGCCAGTGTCGATACGATGAATGCTTTCTTTATCATGGGTGCAAATTTACGAATAAAATTGTTTTTCCCAAAAAAAATAAAGAAATAGTCATCGTTTTCCGTTGACATCATGGATGGTCAGCGGACAATCTTCTTCTTTCCGTTCACGATCTGAATGCCCTTCGCCTGAGCCGATTCGACCTTCCTGCCGCTGAGGTCGTAGATGGCAGAAGGCTGGTTCTGGTTCTGGCAAGCGTCGCTGTCGGCCGATGGGAGTGTTGCAATATGGGTGGCTGTCGGCGGCAACAGCGCGAGCGCCAGCCGAGCCATGTTTTCCATCAGCGAGCATCCGCTCACCATTGCTCCCATCGAGGGAATCTCGTCTGTATTGACGGGTTCGCCCCAGTAGTAGTTGCAGTAGGTGGCCCGGGGGGAGAAGTCGCGTTCGATGATGTCGCTCAGTCCGTCGGCACGAGCTTGTGTCGCAAAAGTCGTCAGCACGAGCAAGGTGATGGTGAGCAGAGAGGATAGTTTCGTTTTCATTATTGGGTGGTTTTGAATTGGTTTGTAGCTGCAAAGATAGCGTATTTGGCCGAAACGACAAAGCTTTTCGCCAAAATTGTGAAATAATTGTACATAAAATGCCCTTTTTGCTTTTTGCTTTCAATTTTTTTTCCTACTTTTGCAGCCATATTTAATAAGTATAATAATAAAGGTATATGATCAGCAAGAACATGAAGATGGCAGCTCTGCTGCTGACGGGAGCCCTCGCCTTTGCGGGCTGCACCAACAAGAGTGAACAACCGAAGGAAGAGGCCGCTGCCGACTCTACTCAGACAACGGAGGTGAAGGCCGTAGAGGGCCGACGCAACTTCACCGACAAGATGGTGATAACGCCGCTGCCGGCCATCATGATAGCCACCTACGACGCCGAGGGAACACCCGACGTGATGATGGCAGCATGGGGCGGACAGGCTGGCAGCAACCGCATCTGTTTCTATCTCTCCGAGCACAAGACGACGGCCAACCTGCGCATGAAGAAGGCTTGCACCGTAAGCTTTGCCGACAAGAAGACCATCGCACAGAGCGACTATTTCGGCATCGTTTCGGCCAACGACGTTCCCGACAAGGTGGCCAAGGCTGGCTTTACCGCCACGAAGAGTCCCAATGTTGATGCTCCCATCATCAACGAATATCCGCTGGCCCTCGAGTGCAAGGTGCTCTCGATGGACGAAGAGGATGGTCGTGTGGTTTGCGAAGTTGTCAACATGAGCTGCGACGAGAGCATCCTCGATGCTGAGGGCAACGTCGACCTTGAGAAATTGCAGCCCGTCGTGTTCGATTCGTCGAAGAATCTCTATCGTGTCGTCGGCGAGACGGTCGGCACAGCATGGGGTTCGGGCAAGGCTATCCAAGAGGCAGAAGTGAAGTAACCATCATCACCCGACACCCAACACCCTATGGAACTTCATTTCACAGGCATCATCATTGCCGTCAGCACTTTTCTCATCATTGGCTTGTGCCACCCGCTGGTCATCAAGCAGGAGTATTATAGCGGCACGAAATATTGGTGGACCTATCTGCTCGTCGGCATCGTCAGCATCGCCGTGGCTTTCATCGCGCCTAATTGGTTCGAGAGCGAGCGTGTGGGCATTGCCGTATCGGCCATCTTAGGTGTTACGGGAGCTTCGTTCCTGTGGGGCATCGGCGAGCTCTTTGCTCAGAAGAAGCGGGTGCAGAAAGGCTGGTTCCCGATGAATCCGAAGCGCCGTCACGAATACGAGGGCCTCGACGACGACGAAACGCTCTGTCCCGTCTGCAAGAATGCTCCCAAACATCTTGCCAGCTACAAGCACTAAAACCGCTTCGATGAAGACCGTACTGACCGTCGTCGGAAAGACAACCAACAAGCATATAGTGGCCTGCATCAACGATTATGTTGAGCGCATCGGCCACTATATGCCTTTCACGCTGAACGTTATTCCCGAACTGAAAAACACCAAGAGCCTCAGCGAACAACAACAGAAGGAGCGCGAGGGCGAACTCGTATTGGGCACGCTTCAGGCGGGTGATGTCGTCGTGCTGCTCGACGAGCACGGACGTGAGCTGCGGAGCGTCGACTTTGCCCGTTGGCTTGAGCGCAAGCAGCTGTCGGCGCGCCGACTGGTCTTCGTCATCGGAGGCCCTTACGGCTTCTCACCGGCTGTCTACCAGCGTGCCGACGAACAGCTCTCGTTGTCGAAGATGACGTTCTCCCACCAGATGGTGCGCCTCGTCTTTACAGAACAGCTATACCGTGCCTGCACCATCATTCGCGGTGAGCCTTATCACCACGAATAGCAGTTGCTATAAAGCAAAACAAAAGACGGACATCACTTCCTTGGGTGGTGTCCGTCTTTTTTATGAGTTGTCAATATTCTTATCGGGGATTGTTCTCCTCGAAGATGGCCATACGCTCATCGAGCTGGTCGTACTGATGCTCCTGGATGAACGAGGTGCACACGCGCAGACCTTCCTGCTGGCTGCCCGTCGTGACGAGACAGATGGCCGAAACGCCGTAGTACATCAGTTCGTGAGCCAGTTCGCCGCTGGTCATACCGGGATAGCCAATGGTGAAGTAGAAACCGTCGGCGATGGGCTCGTCCAAGTCCTTGTCGTACACGATGTGGAACCCATGCTTCTTGAAGATTTCCTTCAGCTTGTGGGCACGACGTCCGTATTCCATGATGTCGTCGCGGAAGTTGAAGTCGCCGTCGCAGGCTGCCTTCATGATTGCGGCCAGCGCATACTGTGCGCTGTGGCTCGTACCCGATGAGAGGGTGTAGAGCATACGCTGCGAGAACACTGCCCCGAAGGTCAGTCCGTCGTAGCGAGCAGCCAGATCGGCATAGTGGCGGCCGAACACCTTGTTGCTGATGCACACCACAGCGATGCGCTCGCCGGCATAGCTGAATGCCTTCGAACCGCTGATCATCAGCAGGTAGTTGTCGGTGTAGCGTCCGACGGTGGGCTGATAAGGCGGCTCAAACGGGCGGCTCAGGTCTTTGCGGAAGTCCATTGCAAAGTAGGCAAGGTCTTCCAGCACGATGGTGTCGTACTTCGTAGCCAGTTCGCCGATGGTCTTCAGCTCGTCTTCGTTGAGGCAAATCCACGAAGGATTGTTGGGGTTCGAGTAGACGATGGCGCAGATGTTGCCCTCCTTCAGGTAGCTTTCCAGCTTGTCGCGCAGCTTCTCGCCACGATAGTCGTAGACGTCGAAGGTCTTGTACTTCACGCCCATCACCTGCAGCTGGTTCTTCTGTACAGGGAAGCCCGGGTCGATGAAGAGCACGGTGTCCTTCTTCTTGTCAGCCTGCGAGCAGATGAGGAAGGCAGCAAAGGCACCCTGCATGGAACCCACCGTCGGCACACAGCCTTCGGGGTTGATGTCGATGCCGATGAACGCCTTGACGAAGCGCGAAGCCTGCTCCTTCAGTTCGGGCAGACCCTGAATGTCGGGATACATGCTGGCAACGCCGTTCTTGAGTGCCTGGATCTGAGCGTCGACGCCCACCTTTGCGGCGGGCAGGCCGGGAATGCCCATCTCCATCTTGATAAACTCCACGCCACTCTCGTTTTCAGCCATTTGGGCAACGCGCTTCACTTCGCGGATGGTGGCTTTGGCAAAGTCTTGGATTCCGAACTTCTGGATGAGTCCGTCGACCAACTCTCTCTTGATTGGTGTTTCTTTCATGATGATTGTCTTTTTGAAAGAACTATTTCTGAGCCTGACGACCGATGGCCAGAGCCTTGATGTTGGCATCGACGATGGCCTCACCCTTGCGTCCGAAGACGCGGCGGATGGCTGCTTCCAGCTTGTCGTACTCGATGCCGAGAGCCTTCTGGGCTGCGCCTAAGAGGATGACGTTGGCCGAGCGGGGCACGCCATTGTCCTTAGCCAGCTGCTCGATGTCGATGACGATGACGTTCTTCACCTTGGCCAGGTCGGCCTTGATGACGTCCATCTCCGGATAGTTAGGGATGTTGACGAAGGGAGTCGACGAGGTGATGATCCATCCGTTCTCGTTGAGGAAGGGCAGGTAGCGCAGGGCTTCCATGGGTTCCATCGAGATGATGACGTCAGCCTGTCCCTTACCGATGAGGTCGCTGTAGATGGGGTCTGACGAGATGCGCAGGTTCGACTGTACATCACCGCCGCGCTGTGACATTCCGTGCACCTCGGCTTGTTTGATGTAGAGGTTCTCGTTGAGAGCAGCCTCACCAATGATGGTGGCGATAGAGAGGATGCCTTGTCCTCCTACACCGCATAAGATTATATCAGTTTTCACGATTTACCAATTTTAATGATTTATTATTTCTTTCCACTTGCAATCCCTTCCCGTTGGGGAGGTTAGGAGGGGTTATTTCTGAGCCTTCTTCTGCTTCAGGTGGCGCTGCAGGGTCTGCATGCACTCACGGCGCGGGATGATGACGCTGACACCGTGGTAGTTGATCTCTTCGCGGATGGTCTTGGTGATCTCTTCCATGTTCTTCGGCAGCGGAACAACCACCTTCAGGTGTTCGTCGCTCAGACCGAGACCACGGCAGATAGCCTCAAACTTGTTCGTACCAGCCGAATCCTGACCGCCGGTCATACCTGTGGTGAGGTTGTCGCTGATGATGACGACGATGTCAGAGTTCTCGTTGATGGCGTCGAGCAGACCGGTCATACCGCTGTGAGTGAACGTCGAGTCGCCGATGATGGCTACCGAAGGCCACTGTCCGGCATCGGCAGCACCTTTGGCCATCGTGATGGAGGCACCCATGTCGACACACGAGTGGATGGCGTGGAACGGGGGCAGGAAGCCGAGCGTGTAGCAACCGATGTCGCCGAAAACGCGAGGATTCTCGTATTCGCGGAGCACCTCGTTCAGTGCGGTGTAGACGTCGCGGTGGCCACATCCCTGGCAGAGTGCTGGCGGACGCGGAACGATGTCTTCGCAGGGAGCATAGTTCTCTTTGACGGGCATACCCAGTGCCTTGCGCACCCAGTCGGGGTTCAGTTCGCCCGTGCGGGGCAGTTCGCCAGTCAGGCGACCCAGAATCTGGGCGTTGCCGGGCATGATGCCGCGCAGCTGCTCTTCGATGACGGGCTGTCCCTCTTCGATGACGAGCACCTTGTCGCACTCGTCGGTCATGCGGCGTACGAGCTCCTTCGGCAGCGGATACTGCGAAATCTTCAGCACCGGATACTGACAACCCTCGGGGAAGCACTCCATCAGGTAGTTGTAGGCGATACCGCTGGCGATGATGCCCAGCGAGTGGTTCTTGCCTTCTACATATTTATTATATTCGCTCTCCTGTGCATCTTTCTCGAGAGCAGCCTGCTGGGCGGTGACGATGTCGTTGCGCTTGCGGGCATTGGCGGGCAGGAGCACCCAGTTCTTCGACTCAGCTTTGTAGTTCAGCTCGTTCTGCGGACGCGGAGTGTCGGTAATCTCAACTACGGCGCGGCTGTGGGCCATGCGGGTGGTGACACGCATCAGCACGGGCAGACCGACACGCTCCGAATAGTCGAAGGCGTAGGCCATCATGTCGTAAGCCTCCTGCTGCGAGCTGGGCTCGAAGGTTGGAATCATGGCAAACTTGCCATAGAAGCGCGAGTCCTGCTCGTCCTGCGACGAGTGCATCGAGGGGTCGTCGGCTGCCAGAACGACGATACCGCCGTTGGCACCTGTCATACCGCTGTTGACGAACGGGTCGGCACAAACGTTCATGCCCACATGCTTCATGCAGACGAGGGCGCGCTTGCCCATGAACGACATACCGAGGGCAGCCTCCATAGCTGTCTTCTCGTTGGTGCTCCACTTGCGGTGAATACCGCGTTCGGCGGCCTGCTTCGAGTTCTGGATGTACTCAGTGATTTCTGTCGAGGGCGTTCCCGGATAGGCATAGACACCGCTCAAACCGGCATCGATGGCACCCTGGGCAATAGCCTCGTCTCCTAATAAAAGTTTCTTCATAGGTTGCTATCTTTTATGGTATTACAATGTTTGAATAATTCTTGTTCGTCGGGCTCTTTCGCTGTGGAGCGCCTTTTCTACTTCGCCGTGCAAAGTTAAGGCAAAACTTTGAGATATGCAAACAATTTCGCGAAAAAAGCACTTTTTCATATAAAGAACGTGCTCGTGAAGAGCGGTCGGAGCGAGCCGACAAATTAGCGTGCAGAAACCGTTCGTCGATAAAATTTCGTTTTTACTTTGACTTTTTCTTGACAGTCGTTTTTCCCGTTCTACAAGTGTTGACTGTGGCCTGATGGGTCAAAACTGGCAGTTTCTTCACCCATAATACATCAATCACCCCCTCGTTGATTGTTAATCAGGTTGCAATATGCCATCTGTGACGATGCAATATGCCGCAAACTGCGGTGCAATATGCCATCTATTGCTCACCAATATGCCGCAAATTGCCACCCAATATGCCGCATTTTGGTGCATGGAATGTGGTAAATCTTATAACGTTCTGATAGTCAACAGCTTGCAAAACGCCTCAAAATTCGCGTATATACATCCCAAGTTCGAGTCGGTTCTGAATATCGCAGAAATGGTGTTAAAAGTGTGAATTTTGAAAATCGTTTGTCGATAATATTCCATATTTGTGTTTTATCTCGGTTCTTGAATCTGAACTGAGATTTGCATTGATTGCGCATTTTCTTTCGATTTTATTCCAGAAAAAATGTGCGTTATCGAAAATAAATTCGTAATTTTGCACCCCAAAATTAAAAAAGTATAGCATTATGTACATCAAACAACCCTGTATATGGATGGTTGCCGCTCTGCTCATGATGGGTGGCACCGCTTTGACAACATCGTGTAGTAGTGATGACGACAACACAACACCAGTGGTCACCCCCACTGACGTAGTGACGCTCAGTTGTGTGAAACCCGACTATCTGAAAGGAGGCGACCGCGTGGCGCTTATCTCGCCGTCGTATTTCACGCCCATGGAGAACGTAGAGAAGACGGCCGACGTGCTGCGGTCGTGGGGGCTGGAGCCCGTTATCGGCCCCAATGTGGGAAAAGTGGTCGACGGGCGCTATGCCGGCACCATCGCCGAACGTGTGAGCGACATACGCTGGGCGCTGAGCGATCCCTCCATCAAAGCCATCATCTGCAACCGTGGCGGCTATGGCACCATCCAGCTGATCGACCAGCTGACGCTGCAAGAGCTGAAAGCCTCGCCGAAATGGCTGGTGGGATTCAGCGATATCTCCACCCTGCACGGACTGCTGACGCGTGCCGGTGTGATGAGTGTTCACGGCACGATGAGCTCGTTCCTGGCCAATGGTGGCACCGATGCCAGCAGCACGCTGATGCGCGACTTGCTGATGGGGCGTGTGCCGCGATACGAGTTGCAGCGTCATCCGCAGAACATCACCGGTAGGGCCACGGGCATCCTTGTCGGCGGCAATATGTGTACGTTCGTTCCTAACTTGGGCTCTCAGGCTGATGCCACGATGGGGCGCGACCTGATTCTTTTCATGGAAGAGGTCGAGGAGTCGATGCACAATATCGACCGCCAGTTCAACATCCTCGCCATGAACGGTGTGCTCGAACGCTGCAAGGGCGTCATCCTGGGTGAGTTCACCGACTGTGGCACCGAGTTCACCTACGAGAGCGTCGAAGCCATGTTGCGGCCCTATCTGCAGAAATACAACATCCCCGTGCTTTGTGGTTTCCCCGCAGGTCATGGCGATGTGAACCTCCCGTTAGTGATGGGAGCAGAAGTAACTATCGATGTGCGGCAGGACGGAGCTTCCGTACAGTTCAACATCGACGGCGAAACCCAAGTGGTGAACACCGCCGACGTCACAGCCGCGAAGACGCCGTTGGCCCGTAGAATGCAGTTGGCAGGCAAGTGCGAATAAGGTAAATACCAGATATATATCATCATCCCCCGCAGCATCTTGTGTTGCGGGGGATGATTCTGTTGTATACATATCTTCCAGATAGGAAGCTGTCTTTACTTCTTCTCCATGATACTGATGGCATAGCCGCCACCGGGAGCAGCTGTCAGCTTCAGTGCCGTCTTGGCTGTCACATTCTTCTGCTGGATGGTGTAGGCGTGCGGATTGCTCTGATAGTGGGCACCCTTCGCATCAGCGTAGATGGTGGCCACGTACTTCTTCGACGGGTCGAGGAAGTTGAGGCGGACGGTTGATGTATGTCCATGCTCGGAAGCCGTACAGCCCACGAACCAGTTGTCCGTTCCTTTCGCCTTGCGTGCCACGACGATATAGCGTCCCGGCTCGGCTTCGAGATAGCGCGAGTCGTCCCAGTCGACGGCGACATCCTTGATAAACTGGAACGCATCCATGTGGCGCTCGTAGTTCTCTATAACGTCGGCAGCCATCTGCAGCGGACTGTACATCGTGACGTAGAGTGCCAGCTGGCGGGCCAGCGTAGAGTTGACGTGATTGGGGTTGCTGGGGTTGTTCTTCGACATGTCCATCTCGAAGATACCCGGCGTATAGTCCATCGGGCCGCCTTGCAGGCGAGTGAAGGGCAGGATGGTAGTGTGGAACGGCTTGCTGCCGTTCGTCGCCTCGTACTCGGTGCCGCGGGCTGCCTCGTTGCCGATGAGGTTGGGCCATGTGCGGCAGAGTCCTGTTGGGCGGACGGCCTCGTGGGCGTTGACCATGATGTGGTGCTTGGCGGCTTCCTGGATGCAGTAGAGGTAGTGGTTGTTCATCCATTGTCCGTAGTGGTGCTCGCCGCGTGGGATGATGTTGCCCACGTAGCCGCTCTTCACCGAGTTGTAGCCGTAGCGGTTCATCAGCTGGTAGGCAGCTTCCAGATGGCGCTCGTAGTTGCGTGTGGAGGCCGATGTCTCGTGGTGCATCATCAGGCGTATACCCTTCTCGTGGGCGTAGTCGTTCAGTCCCTTCAGGTCGAAGTCGGGGTAGGGGGTCTGGAAGTCGAACACATAGTCTTTCGATTTGCCAAACCAGTCTTCCCATCCGATGTTCCATCCCTCTACCAGCACTTGGTCAAAGCCATGCTGTGCAGCGAAGTCGATGTATCGGCGCACGTTCTCGTTGTTGGCACCATGCTGTCCGTGCGGTTTCACCTTCGTGTAGTCGAGGTTGTCAAGCTGCACCGACGGCAGCTCGTTGGTGTACGACCACTGGCTCTTGCCGTTGATCATCTCCCACCATACGCCGACATACTTCACAGGCTTGATCCAGCTCGTGTCCTCAATCTTGCACGGCTCGTTGAGGTTCAGGATGAGGTTCGAAGCCAGGATGTCGCGAGCATCGTCGGAAACCATTACCGTGCGCCAGGGCGACGTACAGGGTGCCTGCAGGTAGCCTTTGTCGCCAAGGGCATCGGGGGTGAGCCACGATTGGAAGACGAACGAGCCAGGCTTCAGGTTCAAGTGCATACACGAATAGTCAATGAGAGCCGCCTCGTGGATGTTGATATAAAGGCCGTCGTCGGTCTTCAGCTGGAGGGCTGTCTGCACACCTGTTTCGGAGAAGGGTGTCTGCGAAGCATTGGGCTGGATGGCACCACGCATCAGCGAGCTGATTTCCGACAGGCGCGACTCAGTATAGTCGTATTCCTGCGTGTCGTAGTCGCCGGGAATCCACCATGCCGTATGGTCGCCGGTCATGGCGAACTCTGTGCGTTCTTCCTTGACGACGAAGTAGTTGAGATTGTCCGACAGTGGGAACTCATAGCGGAAGCCCAGTCCGTCGTCGAAGAGGCGGAAACGGAGGTTCAGTCCGCGATGCTGCTTCGGCTGCGAGAGTTCCACGAAGAGCTCGTTGTAATGGTTGCGTATATTGCGCGTCTCACCCCATACGGGCTGCCAAGTTTCGTCGAAGGTCGATGTCGATGAGTTCTTCAGCACGAAGCCGTCCATCAAGCCTTCCTGGTTCTTCAGCTCCAAGCCCAGTCGCGAGGGCATCACCACCGTCTTACCCTTATACGACAGTTGGTAGACGGGCGTTCCTTCTGCGTTTAGCTCTACGTTGAGCACAAGGTTGCCGTTGGGCGAAGTCAGTTGGATAGCCATCGTCGGAATCGCCAACACGATGGCAGTAATAACAAATAATATCTTTTTCATCAATGTTCAATCATCAATGTTCAATAACAATCATGGTCCAGTATTTCAGAGAGGGGAGGGTGAAGGTGATGTAGTCGCCTTCTTGTTTGAACGACAGCTCCTGCGGCACACCACCCAAGGCATCGGGTGAAGCCACCCAAACCTTCTTCACACTCGAGGCTTTCATTTTCAGCGGCAGGTTGCTCATTAGTTGTGGTTCGGGCATGTTGCCCTGCTCGTCGCGCCAGCTCAGGCTGTTGGCCTGACGGAAGTTGAGCAGATGGACCACCTGGCGCGAGCCTACCGTCTTGGCATAGCTGCACACCGTCTGCAATCGTGGCGGCCATGCGCTGATGGTGACGCCGCTGTTAGTCGATGCGATGTCGGCCGTCGTCTCGTTGCCTCCGTCGCGCAGCAGGTTCTCGTAGGCCACGAGGAAGTCGTAGTAGCGCACGATAGCCGTCTGCAGGTCGCTGCCCATCTTCAGGTTGCTGTTGGGGAAATATTCATGGCAGAGCATGTGGCCGTCGCCCAATTCAAGATGGGCTCCACCGAGGGCGAAGATCACGGCGTCGGTCAGCAGCACACCCGGTGTGTTGAACGTTCCCGAAGAACCCGACTTGCCGTAGTTCATATAGCCGGCGATGATGGTGTTCTTGCCGCCCGAGCTCGTGCCGTTCACGTTGATGACGTCGCGGATGTCGCTGTACATCTGCTCGCTGCCCCACATCTCGGTGTACATGAAGTCGGTCTGCTTCGTGTAGCCTATCTGCGAAGCACCGTAGCCCGACACGGCATTCATCACCAGTCGTTTGTCGCTGTGGTGAGCCTTCATGGCGTTGATGAACGAAGCGAAGCCGTTGGGCAGGTTCACCTGCGAACCATAATAGTCGTAGACCGTTCCACGGCTACCCAGTTGATCGATGTGGAAACCGTCGAAGTCGAAGTTGGCATAGACATCGTCGTTGCGCTCTGCCAGATAGTCCTGCCAGCCCTTGTTGGCGGGGTCCATGATGTAGATGTCGCTCTTCCATCCCGAGGGCATCGAGAGAACGTCGCGCCTGCGGTTGGTGTTCGTATACAGACTCCAACTCTCCTGTACGCCATCCTGCGCACCATCGTTCAGCGCACCATAGCAGAGATTGTAGAACATCGTCTTCATGCCGTAAGCATGATGTTGCTCGATATAGTCCTTCACGACGCTGGTCACGACAGGCCGGTTGGCAATGTCGGTGTAGCTCTCCAACAGCTCTGTGCGTGTGCCTCCGAGAGGCCAGTGGTGCTTGTTGTGCCAGTCGTAATACTGTATGCCGTTGATGTGGCAACGGTTCAGGAAGGCAGTCTCTTCGGCTATCACGCTGGTGGTCTTCGAGCGGTCGTAGGTAGCCACGAAACCATAGCGCGGGAAGCGTGCCCAGTCGCTCGATACGTCTACACCCACGGTGCCGTAGATGGTCTCCGTAGTCGACGTCTTTGTGTACACATCGACCATATATCCCTGGAAGTCCTGCTGCGGAGCCGTCCATGTATAGCTGTTGCCGCTGAGCGCTTCATCCTTCATGACCGTGTTTCCCTGACGGCAACGCACCCGCGCATCGGAGGGCACGGAGCCCTCGATGCTGAAGCGGATGGTCTCACCCGGACGATACAAAGCCTTGTCAGTAGTAATGTTTAGAGAGAGTATCGATGTGATTTGTATCGCGGGCGTCGTTTCTCCACCTTCTCCGGGAGGTGTGATGGGCGTAGGCTCGTCGGTAACAGGATCGTTGCTCCCTCCGCAGCCCATCATGGCCATAGCGGCCATTGCCAAACATAATATGTTCATTCTCATATTTTTATTCTTCATTCTTAATTCTTCACGATGCTCACCGTCTCTTCCAGCTGGTTGATGGTGATGGTGTACGAGCCTGCCGACATGATGCGCCACTTGTTGTCGATGTCGCCGATGTTGGTCTCGAGATACTGACTCTTCAGGTAGTCGTCGCTCTTGTTGATGAACAAGCCTTGCTCCACCTGTCCTGTCGGCTCTACGCCGTTGCCAGCCGAGTTCATCAGCCAGGCACCGTTCCAGTCGCTCTGTTTGTCGAACGAGAACTTCAGTTCGCCTGCCGATAGCGTTCCCGTCCAGTTGAAGACGAAGGGATCGTCGGTAGCTGTCATCGGAGTAGCGTTGCCAAGGTCCCATCCGTTGGGGGTAGCATCGCCGACGAGGTAGATCATCTCGTAAGGCACAAACTCACGCATCATCATGCGCTCTCTGCCGTCGCGGATGTCGACACAAATCTTGTAGGCCTTGCCCGTCTCGCTCTCCTCGAGGAACCACTTGTTGTCGGGATCGTAGCCAGCAATGAAGGCCATCGAGGTGTCGGTGTAAGGAGCGTTGGGCTGTGTAGCCTTGAGCATGTTCTCCCAGGCTCCTTCAGCGGTGCCAAACTTGAACTCACCGCCGCCGCCATTCTCGAAGAAACGACCATAGCGGAAGAGGAACGCATCGAGCGGGTCTTTCACCATCTTCACAAAGCCCCATCCCGTAGGCTGACCTACAAAGTAGAGATTGTCGAAGCGCGGTGCCTCACCGTCGGTCTGAGTGAGCGTCATCTCAAGGGTCAGCAGATTGACATCGACGCGATAGAAGTGGTCTTCCGTTATCTGCCACTGCTCGTCGGGATCGTCGAAACTTGTGCGGAGCACCATCTTGTCGTCGGCACCCTTGTTGTACGACGGAATCCATTCGCCCAGCGTCGTGAGGAACTTCAGCGAACCCGTCTTCAGGTTGCCCTCCCACGTAAACTTTCCGTTGTCCGTGCGCTTCATCTCTGTAGCGTGGGCAGCATCCCATCCGCTGGGAGTGGCGTCGCCTACGAGATAGAGCGTCGATGTGACAGGCTGGTAGGGCGTTGCCGAGAACGATACAGTGGAAGTCTGTACTTCTGTTTCACCGCTGACGGTAGCCGTCACGCGGGCATCGAGCGCGATGTTCTGTCCTTCAGTGGCGTAGAACTTGTCGCGCAGCAGAGCGTTGAGATTCTCGTGCGAAGCCGTCCACGAATAGACTTGCGTCTGGTGGTCGACAGCCACATAGGCATTGGCGAAGTCGGTTCCGGCGGGAGCTATCTCCAGCGTATAGTCGATGCGGTTGCCGTTGCCGTGGTTCGTTCCTGTTGTCCAGTTCAGGGTGACAGCCTCGCTGGCATGTGTAGCCTCGCTGAGTTGTTCGGCTGCTTGGTTGACAGTCAGCGTCAACAGGTCGTGCCCCTTGTCGAGCTCGGTGTAGTCGTTGTCGGAGCAGGCTGTGAGGGCGAGGATACAGAGGGCGGTGGCTGACGCGGCCAAGCCGCGTCTTACCGGACGTAGGGGGGTGTATTTGGGTTTCATATTCATTGTCAATTATTATTTATCAATTCTCAATTCTCAATTATCAATTCTCAATTGTCAATTATCAATTCTCAATTGTCAATTATCAATTCTCAATTGTCAATTCTCAATTGATTAGTATCCTGGGTTCTGTGTCATCAGGCTGTTGGCGTCCATCTCAGTCTGCGGGATGGGGAACAGCAGACGTTCTTTTGTGACACGCGTCTTACCGATGGAGCGGAGGAAGTTGAGTGCATATTCGCCATTCTGCAGACGAATCATGTCGAACCAGCGATGACCTTCAAAGGCCAGCTCGATGCGACGTTCGTGGATGATCTTCTCGCGCATGTCGTCCTGCGAGAGGTTAGCCACATTGGCCAGACCGGCACGCTGACGCACGATGTTGAGGGGTTCGCAGGCCTGAGCCGTCTGTCCCAGTTCGTTCAGGGCTTCAGCCTTCATGAGCAGCACATCGGCATAGCGATAGACCACGAAGTTCTGCGGGCTGGTGTTGTATTCGGGCGAAACAGACTTCTTGACGAGGAACTTCCTCACGTTGTAGCCCGTATTGGAATAGCTGCTCTTGTATTGCTTGCCGTCGAAGTCGGGACATCCCTCGTAGAAGATGGTCAGGTCCTTGCGCAGGTCGCCCGTCTCATACTGGTCGACAAACTCCTGTGTGGGCTGGTTCCATCCGTAGCTGCCTGCCACGAAGTCGGAGTTGCGCGGTCCCATGAAGGTGCTGAGCCAGCTGGCCTGTGGGTTGTTGCCCCAGAAGTCGTATTCGGTGTTGCCCGAGAACTGCACCTCGAAGATCGATTCCGGTCCGTTGTTGATGGTAGCGTCGAAGTTGCCTTCGTAAGAGCAGTTGCTGAGGTCGTAGCCCAGCGCTGTCACTTGGTCGCAGAGGCTCACCACCTGGCTGTAGTATTCCGAGTGGGAAGGTGCGAGCGTGAGCAGGATGTCGGCCATCATCGTCAGGGCAGCATCCTTGCAGGCACGGCCAACATTCTCGTTGTCGTAGTCGCGCTTGGCAGGCAGGATGTCGATAGCCTTCTGGCAGTCGGCCATGATCTGAGCGTATACCTCGTCGAGCGAAGCACGGGCGATATCGGTCGATTCGCCTGGGTTGTATGGCTCTAAGCGGAGTGGCACACCGCCATACAGACGAGCCAGCACGAAATAGTAGTGGGCGCGGAGGAAGTAAGCCTCGCCCAAGCAGCGCTCGCTGATGCTGCCTGGCTCAAGGGTCTGTCCTTCGAGGGCCTGGATGAGGATGTTGCACTGTCCGATGCCCACCCAAGGCGAACGCCACATATAGAGAGCCATACCGTTGTCGCTCTGGGTGATAAAGTTGGCGGCCTGTATGGTCTCAATACCGTCGGTACCGCCACCGGCACCCACTTCGCTGTTGCCCGCCACGATGTCGAGCGTCCAGATGCGCTGGTTATACATGTTAGACGACTGCAGGGTGCGGTAGCATGCGTTGGCCATTGCCACAGCGACGTCGTCGGTGACGCTGGTAGCAGGGTCTACCGTGTTCTTCGGTTCCTTGTCGAGGAAGTCATCGCCGCAGGAAATGAAGAGTGAAGCCTGAAGAAGGAGTAATGCAGCGCAGAGCATTTTCGTCATCATCTCCTTGCTTCGTTTCCAACTATAGTTATTTGTCGTTTTCATATCTGTTGTAGTTATTAGAAGTTGAAGTTAAGACCAATGTTGAAAGTACGCGAGATGGGGAAAGTGGAGAGGTCGATGCCGTTGATGCCCACTTCGGGATCGAAGCCCGAATAGCCGGTGATGGTGGCTACATTCTCGCACGAGAGTGTCAGGCGGGCATTCTCTATCGTCAGGGCGCTGAGCCACTGTTTTGGGAAGTTGTAGGCCAGCGAGATGGTCTTCAGACGCAGGTACGAACCGTTCTCTACGAAGCGGTCGCTGATGCGGTTGTTCTGGTTGGGATCGCCGAAGACGGCGCGCGGCATGCTGTTGCTCGTGCCTTCGCCGTTCCATCGGTTGAGCACGTCGGCCGACTGATTGTAGGCGGCAGCCATACCCGTCAGGTCGATGTTGTTGGCATTGAAGATCTTGTTGCCAGCCACACCCTGCAGGTAGATGCCCAGCTCGAATCCTTTGTACGTCAGGTTGTTGCCCATCGAGAAGAGGTGAGTCGGGTTAGGATTGCCGATGACGGTGCGGTCGTTGTCGTTGATGACACCATCGTTGTCCAGATCCTTGAATCGGATATCGCCAGGAGCGGCACCCGGCTGGATGGCGTGCTGCTCTACCTCGGCAGCATTCTGGAAGATGCCGTCGGTCAGGTAGCCGTAGAACACGTTGATGGGGAAGTCTTTCTGCAGCATGGTGACGTACGAGTTGTTGATCTGATTGATATAATAAGGTACGTCGCTGTTCAGATCCTTGATCTTATTCTTATTATAGGTATACGAGAAGTCGGTCTCCCAACCCAGTTCGCCTGTCAGGTTGACGGTGTGCAGCGTCAGCTCGACACCCATGTTGCGCACCTTGCCGGCATTGGTGTAGGTGGTCGATGTGTCCTCGAAGCCCGAGGTGATGGGGATGCTGGCCTTGACGAGCATGTCGTTGGTGTTCTTGATATAGGCATCGGCCGAGAAGATGGCACGCGAGTTGAACAGCACGGCGTCGAAACCGATGTTAGCCTGTGCCACCTCTTCCCAGTGGATGTTGGGGTTGGCCAGCGACGACGAAACGAGGGCAGCCTGCTCAGTGCCGGCATAGCCGAAGGGATAGACGCTGGTGTTGTAAGAGGCGAGATAGCCGTAGTTGGAGACGCTGGCCTGACTACCCGTCACACCATAGCCCAAACGAATCTTCAGGTCGCTCAGGAAGTTGGTCTTCTTGAACCAAGGCTCTTCCGAGATACGCCAAGCGGCCGATACCGAGGGGAACATACCCCAGCGCTTGCTGCGGCCGAAACGGCTGCTGCCGTCGCGACGGAGAGTAGCGGTGAGCAGATACTTGCCGTCGTAGTCGTAGGTAAGACGGGCCATATACGAGAAGAGCGCCCACTCCGTTTCGTTGCCGCCGATGGCATACATCTCCTGTCCGTTGTCCATCTCATGGACATTCTCGAAGGCGAAGATGTTCTTCTGGGCATTCAGATAGTCGAACTTGTTCCACTGGGCCGATGTACCTACCATCAGGCCTACGCGATGCTTCTGGGCGAAGGTGTGGTCGAAGAGGAAGTAGTTGTCCCACAGATAGGTGAACGACTTGTTGTCGCTCTTATAGCGCGAGCTCTCTTCCACGGCAATAGGCTTCCATGCATAGCGCGGGGTGTAGTTGTCGCCGTACCAGAACTTGGCATCGACGCCGAAGGTGCTCTTAAACTTGAGCCACTTGGCCAGCGTCAGCTCGGCTGTCAGGTTGGCCAGGAAGTTGTAGCCGTTGGTCTTCTGCTTGTCGGTCTCGGTGGGGCCGATGGGGTTCTTTGTGCTGCCGTACCAGAGCGAGTTGCCCTCTGGACCGGTCCATTCGCCGTTGGCGTCCTTGACCGAATAGATAGGCAGCGCCTTGTAGGTGTTGCCCAGGTCGTAGCTGCCTTGCTTCTTCTGGTCGGCACTGACGGTGATGTTGTTCGAGAATTTCAGCCATGAGAGCACCTGTGCATCGCTGTTTGCCTGGAAGGTAAAGCGGCGATAGCCGACACTCT
>Ga0310695_10006066_pt1 | contig 20366 bp, 13 predicted proteins | sample RumenRJG_04DNA_FD_203882 | JGI IMG/M metagenome (GOLD analysis project Ga0310695, IMG submission 203882) | Bovine rumen microbial communities from Lethbridge, Alberta, Canada - RJG_04 (v2) (version 2) | ecosystem: Host-associated > Mammals > Digestive system > Stomach > Rumen | place: Canada...
TTGGTGGTGATCCTCTGAACCGCTACTTTAAATATGAGGCCCATGGCACTAACCATGTGTTCGAGGCCAACGTAGGTTACGACTTTGGTGTAGCCAGCTTGCAGTGGTTCACCAACTTCGCAGGAAATGACGGTGTAAACAAGGACGGCAAGCGAGCCTATAGCAGTTATTTCGAGGCCATTGTCCCATTTAAACTCGCTTCTGTCGATTGGACTGCCACGGCTGGCGCCGTCCCGTTTGCTACCGATTTCTATAATGGCTGGACGAGTGGTTTCGCTGTAACCAACCTGTCGCTGAAGGCAACGAAGGATATCAAGGTTACAGACTCGTTCTCAGTCCCTGTGTTCGCACAGGTTGCTGCTAACCCCTGCACTCAGAATGCTTACCTGGTTCTAGGTTTGACGCTGCAACCATAATCATTTGCCAGGTGTCCTCCCCTCCGCTAAGCGAAGCGGAAGGGAGGACTTTATGTTGAATTTGAATAATTGAAAAAGAAATGCATGTAAAGAAACGTTGGATCATCCTGATGACGGCGATGACGCTCATCGCCCTGGCAGGATTGGCGGTAGGCGAGCCTACCTTTGAGTGTGACTGGTCTGTGATATCGGCCGCTGATGTGGCCTGGCTGATCACGGCTACCATCTTTGTGCTGATGATGACCCCCGGACTTTCGTTCTTCTACGGCGGTATGGTGGGTGCTAAGAATGTCATCTCCACCATGTTGCAGTCGTTTATCGCCATGGGACTGATTTCCGTCCTCTGGGTGGTTGTCGGCTTCTCGTTGTGCTTTGGCGACGATATTGGCGGTGTGATAGGTAACCCCCTTACCTTCCTGATGTTTCAGAATGTAGGTGCTGAGGTCTACACCACACCGGCAGGCAATATCCTTGGTGGTGCCACCATTCCCCTGGCCCTCTTCGCCCTGTTCCAGATGAAGTTCGCCATCATCACACCCTCATTGATCACGGGTTCATTCGCTGAGCGTGTGCGTTTCTCGGCCTACATGTTCTTCATGATGTTTTTCTTTTTCCTGATATACTGTCCACTGGCCCACATGACGTGGCATCCCGAGGGCTTGTTCATGCGCTGGGGTGTGGTCGACTTTGCCGGTGGTATTGTGGTACACGCCTCTTCCGGTGTTGCTGCCCTTGCGGGTGCCATCTATCTGGGACGTCGCAGCACGGCAAAGAGCGAACCAGCCAATATCCCCTTTGTACTTCTGGGAGCAGCCCTGTTGTGGCTGGGCTGGTTTGGCTTTAATGCCGGATCGTCGCTCCATGCTGACGGTACTGCCGTCAAGGCATTCCTCAACACCAACACCGCCTCGGCCACGGCTATGATGACATGGATATTCTTTGACTGTCTGCGTGGCCGCAAGCCCTCAGCCATGGGGGCTGCCGTGGGATGCGTGGTAGGTCTGGTTGCCATCACCCCCTCAGCTGGTTATGTCACCGTAGGCCAGAGCATCTTCATCGCCTTTGTTATCACCTTAATATGTAATGTGGCCGTCTATTGGCGTTCACATACCAGTATTGACGATGCCCTCGACGTATTCCCCACCCACGGCACAGGCGGTATCTTTGGTACCGTGCTCACCGGTATCTTTATCCAGGAAGGTCTCATCGCAGGCTCATGGGATGGCTTTGTGATTTTCCTCTATCACCTCCTGGCTATCGTCATCGTCTTTGTTTACACCTTCGTGATGAGTTGGATAGGCTATAAACTCATCGACAGTCTCATCCCCATGCGTGTGTCGGCCTATAGTGAAAAGGTAGGTCTTGACTTCTCGCAACACGACGAACACTACGGACTGGCTCATATTGGCGAGCGCGAACTTGCTGAGTATGAGGAACATATCCGTGAGAAAAAACAACAGTAGAATCTTAATATCATACCATAGTTTGTTTTCAAAAACTGCATTTTCTTTTACCGAAAGCGGAACATCCTTGCGGGTTTCCGCTTTTTTTTCGTACTTTTGCAACCGTTTTAAGCGATAACAACAGATGAACACGACGATATTGACCATCACAGGTTCTGACGGCACAGGTGGCTCTGGCGTGCAGGCCGACATCCGGCTCATTCATGAGTTGGGTGGACGGGCAGCATCGGCCATCACCTCCATCACCGTCCAGAATACGCTGGGTATTCAGGAGTTTCACGACCTGCCGGCTTCCGTGGTGCGCCAACAGGTGGAGGCTATCATCAACGACCTGCAGCCGCAGATCATCAAGATAGGACTGCTGCGTCGCACGGATGTGGTGGAGATGTTGGCCGAGGTGCTCCGCAAATACCAGCCGCGCCACATTATCTACGCCCCCGTGGTCACCTCTACCAAGGGTGAACAACTGGTGTCGGCCACGGTCTATGAGAGCATCCAGCGTCTGCTGTTGCCCCTGTGCACCATCGTACTCAGTCCGTCGGACCTCCCCGCAGGTCCGCGCCATCATGGTGATGCCAACCAACTGGCGTCGGCCCTGGCCTACTATCTGAGTCTGGGCGAGACGCAGCAGGATGCCATGCTCCATGCGCAGACCTACCTGAAGGCCCTGCCCGCCGACTATGCTGAGGGGAACAGTCGCAGTGAGGAACTCTATAATCAGTTCCTGATGGCTTTAGAGCGCTATTTCAACTGCTATGCCGACGTGGCTTTCTATGCCGAGCAGCTCAATGTCAGTCCCCGCTACTTGGGACAGGTGACGCGTCGTATCAACGGTCGTTCGCCCAAGGCCATCATCGACGAGCGTATCGTCTGTGAGATTACCTCCCTGCTTACCTCTACCAACCGTCCCCTGAAGGATATCGCCCTGCGTCTCGGGTTCTCATCGCAGGCTCACCTCTCGCGTTTCTTCAAGAAGCACAAGGGGCTCTCGCCAACGGATTTCCAACACAAAAACAAATAATAAAAATGACAAACGAAAGAACATTGCTCAACCGCCAGTTGGCTCAGATGCTGAAGGGTGGTGTTATCATGGACGTGACTACTCCCGAACAGGCTAGGATTGCTGAGGCAGCCGGTGCCTGCGCTGTCATGGCCCTCGAACGAATCCCTGCTGACATCCGTGCAGCGGGTGGTGTGAGTCGTATGAGCGACCCCAAGATGATACGTGGTATCCAGGAGGCAGTGAGCATTCCTGTGATGGCAAAGTGCCGTATTGGCCATATTGCCGAGGCCCAGATTCTGCAGGCCATCGAGATTGACTATATCGACGAGAGCGAGGTGTTGAGTCCTGCCGATAACATCTATCATATCGACAAGACGAAGTTTGACGTGCCTTTTGTATGCGGTGCCAAGAACCTGGGTGAGGCCCTGCGCCGTATTGCCGAGGGTGCCACGATGATTCGTACCAAAGGCGAGCCTGGCACGGGTGATGTGGTTCAGGCGGTGAGTCACATGCGTTTGATGCAGAGTGAGATCCGCAGACTGGTGAGCATGAGTGAGGATGAGCTCTTTGAGGCTGCCAAACAACTGCAGGCGCCCTATGAACTGGTGAAGTTTGTGCATGAGAACGGCAAACTGCCTGTGGTCAACTTTGCTGCTGGTGGTGTGGCTACACCTGCTGATGCCGCGCTGATGATGCAACTTGGTGCCGAGGGCGTGTTTGTGGGCAGTGGCATCTTCAAGAGTGGTAACCCCGCCAAGCGTGCTGCTGCCATCGTGCAGGCCGTCACCAACTATCAGGATGCCAAGCTCCTGGCTGAACTCTCTGAGGATCTGGGTGAGGCAATGGTAGGTATCAACGAGCAGGAAATACAACTATTAATGGCTGAACGCGGAAAATGAAAGTGGCAGTGTTGGCCCTGCAAGGGGCATTCATAGAGCACGAACAGATGTTGCAGCGCTTAGGCGTAGAGACCTTTGAGGTCCGACAACTCAGTGACTGGCAGCAACCAAGGGATGGATTGGTATTGCCTGGTGGCGAGAGTACCGTGCAGATGCGCCTGTTGAAGGAACTCGGCTTATACGAACCTATTCGTGAGGCCATCCTTGGTGGTCTGCCCGTCCTGGGCACTTGTGCCGGTATGATACTTCTGTCGGAGGGACGCCTGGGCACGATGGATATCGAGGTGCGCCGCAACGCCTACGGACGGCAGTTGGGCAGTTTCCATACCATGGATACCGTCAAAGGCATTGGCACGGATGTTCCCATGACCTTCATTCGTGCTCCCTATATCGAGCGCGTGCTGAGCGACAAGGTAGAAGTCCTGTCCACCGTCGATGGTCATATCGTGGCTGCCCGCCAGGGCAATCAGCTTGCTACCGCCTTCCATCCGGAGCTCGACGACGACACCCGTCTGCACGAGTTGTTCCTGGGGATGGTTGTTGGACGCTCTGACAAGGAGTAGTTTTTGTTTGTTCGACTGGTTACAATCTGCAAGAAAATGCATTCTTTTTCTTGCAGATTGTTATTTTGGGTGAAAATGTAGATTGGAAAATGAGACGCTTTTCGGTTGAAAAGCGAAAGAATTCGTAACTTTGCAGTCCATAAAATACATTCGTTTTATGGACACAAAATATATCTTTGTTACAGGCGGTGTCGTTTCCTCGTTGGGAAAAGGCATCATTTCCGCCTCAATTGGAAAATTGCTGCAAGCACGCGGCTATAAAGTAACCATCCAGAAGTTTGACCCCTACATCAACATCGACCCAGGTACGCTGAACCCCTATGAGCATGGCGAATGCTATGTGACGGCCGACGGTATGGAGACTGACCTGGACCTGGGTCACTACGAGCGCTTCACAGGTATTCATACCACGCGTCATAACTCTATCACCACCGGTCGTATCTACAAGACGGTGATTGACCGCGAGCGTCGTGGCGACTATCTGGGCAAGACCATTCAGGTGGTGCCTCATATCACGGATGAGATTAAGCGCAGGATGCTGCGAGAGGACGAGCAGAATGAGCAGCTCGACTTCGTCATCACTGAGGTGGGCGGCACCATCGGCGATATTGAGAGTGCGCCCTTCATGGAAGCCATCCGACAGTTGCGCTGGCAGTTGGGCAGAAATGCCGTGTGTGTGCACCTGACCTATGTGCCCTACCTGAAAGCTGCTGACGAGTTGAAGACCAAGCCCACACAGCACTCTGTAAAGGAGTTGCAGGGTATGGGTATCCAGCCCGATATCCTGGTGCTGCGCACGGAGCGTCATCTGGACGACGGCATGAGAATGAAGGTGGCATCGTTCTGTAATGTGGATTTGGAGTGCGTGGTGCAGAGTGAGGATATGCCCTCTATCTATGAGGTGCCCGTGAGCATGCAGCATCAGGGACTGGATGCCGCCATTCTGCGTAAGATTGGCATCCCCGTGGGCGAGACACCTGCGATGAAGCCCTGGCACGACTTCCTCGACAAGCAGCGCAATGCCACGAAGGAGGTGCACATCGGACTGGTTGGCAAGTACGACCTGCAGGATGCGTATAAGAGTATCCGTGAGAGTCTGAACCTGGCTGGTATATATAATAATGTAAAAGCAAAGATCCACTTCGTCAACAGCGAGGAGGTGACAAAGGAGAATATCGCAGAGAAACTGAAGGGCATGCAGGGCGTGCTGATTTGTCCGGGCTTCGGTCAGCGTGGTATCGAAGGCAAGATTATCGCCGCGGAATACACCCGTACGCACGATATCCCAACGTTTGGTATCTGTCTGGGTATGCAGATGATGGTCATTGAGTTTGCGCGCAACGTGCTGGGCTACAAGGATGCTAACAGTGCGGAGATGGACGACAAGACGCCACACAACGTCATCGACATCATGGAAGAGCAGAAATCGATTACGCAGATGGGCGGTACCATGCGTCTGGGTGCCTATGAGTGTGAGCTGGTGAAGGGCAGCAAGGTCTACGAGGCCTATGGCGACGAGACATTGATTAGCGAGCGCCACCGTCACCGCTATGAGTTCAACAACAAATATCAGGAGGAGTACGAGGCCAAGGGCATGGAGTGCGTGGGTATCAATCCTGCCGCCAACCTGGTGGAGATCGTGGAGATTCCTGAGAAGCGCTGGTACATCGGTACACAGTTCCACCCCGAGTATTCTTCTACGGTGCTGCATCCGCATCCACTGTTTATGAGTTTCATTAAAGCCTGCAATCATTAAAGATTAAACATTAATCATTAAAGATTAAAGATTAAACATTAAACATTAATGGAGCAGTTAAAGCATGAGTGTGGCGTGGCGATGATTCGCTTGTTGAAGCCCCTGGATTATTACGAGAAGAAATACGGTACGTGGGCCTATGGTTTCAATAAGCTCTACCTGATGATGGAGAAACAGCACAACCGTGGACAGGAGGGTGCTGGTATTGCCTCGGTGAGCCTGACCAACGAGCCCGGCACGGAATATATGTTCCGTGAGAAGGCCGAGGGTAAGGATGCGATTACGCAGATTTTCTCTCGTGTCACGGAAGAGATGAAGGGTGAACTGCTGATGGGTCACCTGCGCTATTCTACCACGGGAAAGAGTGGACTGACGTTTGTGCATCCCTTCCTGCGCAGAAATAACTGGCGTGCCAAGAACCTGTGTCTGTGCGGCAACTTCAACATGACGAATATCGATGAGGTGTTTCATTTCCTGACGGAGCAGGGTCAGAGTCCGCGTATCTATGGTGACTCATATATCACGCTGGAGCTGATGGGCCATCGTCTGGACCGTGAGGTGGAGCGACTCTATCAGGAGGCTACGGCAAAGGGACTGACGGGCACCGATATCACACAGTATATTGATGAGCATGTGGAGATGGCCAACGTGCTGCGCTCTACGATGGAGCACTACGACGGCGGTTATGTGATGTGCGGCCTGACGGGTAGTGGCGAGATGTTCTCGGTGCGCGACCCCTGGGGCATCCGTCCTGCGTTCTATTATCGTGATGATGAACTGATTGCCATTGCCAGCGAGCGTCCTGTGTTGCAGACCACCTTTGATATTCAGGCTGAGGATGTGCATGAGCTGAAGCCTGGTCAGGCTATCATCGTGCATCAGAACGGTGAGAGTCAGCTGGAGCAGATCATGCCTGCACAGAAGTTGAGCGCCTGCTCATTCGAGCGCATCTATTTCAGTCGCGGTTCTGACCGTGACATCTATCAGGAGCGCAAGCGCCTGGGTGAACAGCTGACACCGGCTATCCTCAAGGCTATTGATAATGATGTAGCCAACACCGTGTTTTCGTATATTCCTAATACGGCAGAAGTGGCCTACTATGGTATGACAGACGGCTTCCGACAGCAGGGTTACAGCGTGAGAACGGAGAAGGTGGTGTGGAAGGACATCAAACTGCGCACCTTCATCACAGACAACTCCGAACGTAATGACTTAGCGGCTCATGTCTATGATATCAGCTATGGCAGTCTGAAGGAGGGTGTGGACAACCTGGTGATTATCGACGACTCGATTGTACGCGGTACTACGCTGAAGGAGAGTATCTTCAAGATCCTGGACCGTCTGCATCCCAAGAAGATTGTGATGGTATCCAGTTCGCCGCAGATTCGCTACCCCGACTACTACGGCATCGACATGGCCAGACTGGAGGAGTTCTGTGCCTTCCGTGCCACGATGGCGCTGATAGAGGAACGCGGCATGTGGCAGCTGGTTAACGACACCTACCTGGCTTGTAAGCGTGAGCTGGAGAAGCCGAAGGAGCAGATGGAGAACTGTGTGCGTGCGGTGTATGCACCCTTCACCGTCGACGAGATTAACCATAAGATTGTGGAGATGTTGCGCCCTGTGGATATGAAGGCGCCCATCGAACTGGTGTTCCAGAGTATCGAGGGACTGCATGAGGCTTGTCCTGACCACCCTGGCGACTGGTATTTCACGGGCCATTATCCCACACCAGGCGGCACGAAACTGGTGAACCAGGCGTTTGTGAACTATATCAACAAAACTTACACATTGAAAGAAAATAACGGTGGTTTACTTTCAGATTGTAAGTAATGAAAAGTTTTTAGATTTTTGTTGCAAGCAAAATAAAGGATAATCTGACAGAACGATATAACTTTGCAGCTGTAAATAAACAAAGTGTAACCAAAAAGTAAAAAGATGGAAGCATTAAGATTTCAGGTTGTCGGAGAGGCATTCAAAAAGAAGCCACTCGACGTAAAAGCACCAAGTGAGAGACCTAGCGAGTATTTTGGCAAGAAGGTCTTCAATCGTGAGAAAATGTACAAGTACCTGCCTAAGGACGTGTACGAGAAGATGATTGATGTGATGGACAATGGCGCTCGTCTTGACAGAGCCGTGGCCGATGCTGTTGCTGCCGGTATGAAGCAGTGGGCTACCGAGAATGGCGTCACTCACTATACGCACTGGTTCCAGCCTCTGACTGAAGGTACTGCCGAGAAGCACGACTCGTTCATCGAGCACGACGGTAAGGGCGGTATGGTTGAGGAATTCAGCGGAAAACTGCTGGTCCAGCAGGAGCCTGATGCTTCTTCATTCCCCTCTGGTGGTATCCGTTCTACCTTCGAGGCTCGTGGTTACTCAGCCTGGGATCCCACCTCTCCTGTATTCATTATCGACGATACGCTGTGTATTCCCACCGTATTTATTTCCTATAGCGGTGAGGCCCTCGACTATAAAGCACCTCTGCTGCGTGCCTTGCATGCCGTGAACGTAGCTGCCGTAGATGTTTGCCATTATTTTGATCCTGCAGTGAAGAAGGTCACTTCCAACCTGGGTTGGGAGCAGGAGTATTTCCTTGTAGACGAGGGCCTCTATGCAGCGCGTCCTGACCTGTTGCTCACCGGTCGCACCCTGATGGGGCACGACTCAGCTAAGAACCAGCAGATGGATGACCACTATTTTGGTTCTATCCCCGAGCGTGTGCAGGCCTTCATGAAGGATTTGGAGATTGAGGCTCTGGAGTTGGGTATTCCTTGTAAGACCCGTCACAACGAGGTGGCTCCCAACCAGTTTGAGCTGGCTCCTATCTTCGAAGAGACCAACCTGGCTGTTGACCACAACATGCTGCTGATGTCGGTCATGAAGAAGGTGGCCCGCAAGCATGGCTTCCGCGTACTGCTCCACGAAAAGCCCTTCGCAGGTATCAACGGTAGCGGTAAGCACAACAACTGGAGCTTGAGCACCGATACTGGTGTGCTGCTGCATGCACCTGGTAAGACTCCCGAGGCTAACCTGCGCTTCGCTACATTCATCGTAGAGACCCTGATGGGTGTTTATCGCCACAACGGTCTGTTGAAAGCTTCTATCATGAGTGCTACCAACGCTCACCGCCTGGGCGCCAACGAGGCACCTCCTGCCATCGTTTCTTCATTCCTCGGCAAACAGCTCTCAGAGTTGCTCGACCATATCGAGAAGGCCGACAAGGATGACCTCCTGGCAATGGCTGGCAAGCAGGGCATGAAGATGGATATTCCTGAGATTCCTGAGTTGCTCATCGATAATACCGACCGTAACCGTACTTCTCCATTCGCCTTCACCGGCAACCGCTTTGAGTTCCGTGCCGTAGGTTCTGAGGCCAACTGTGCCAGCGCCATGATTGCCCTGAACAGTGCCGTTGCCGAGGCTCTGGTTGACTTCAAGAAGCGTGTGGATGCCCGCATTCCTGAGTTCGCTGAGAAGTTGAAGGGTACTGAGCACAGCGCAACCTTCCACGCCATCATCGACGTGCTGCGCGAGGATATCAAGACCTGTAAGCCTATCCGCTTCGACGGTAACGGTTACTCTGACGAATGGGTAGCTGAGGCTGAGAAGCGCGGTCTGGACGTAGAGAAAAGTTGTCCGAAGATTTTTGAGCGCTATCTTGACGAGGCCAGCATCAAGATGTTTGAGAGTCTGGGTGTGATGACCAAGAAGGAGCTCGAGGCTCGTAACGAGGTGAAGTGGGAGACCTACACCAAGAAAATCCAGATTGAGGCTCGTGTGCTGGGTGACCTTAGTATGAACCACATCATCCCTGTGGCTACACGCTATCAGAGTGAGTTGCTCACCAACCTGAACCACATGTCTGTAGTATTCCCCATCGATACCGCTGACAAGCTCTCTGCCCGCAACAAGAAGATTATCCAGGAGATTTCTGAGCGCACTTCTGCTATTGAGAAGGGCGTAGAGGAACTGGTTGAGGCTCGTAAGAAGGCCAACAAGATTGCAGATGAGCACGAGAAGGCTATTGCCTACCATGACAAAGTAGAGCCTTATCTCGACGAGATCCGCTATCAGATTGACAAGCTGGAGCTCATCGTGGATGATGCCCTCTGGCCTCTGCCAAAATATCGTGAACTGCTATTCATCCGTTAAGGATATAAGTTCTATAAAACGAAAGTTCCGTAGGCTTCGGCTTACGGAATTTTTTTTATGGCTTCCAACGGAATGTGTGCGTCATGCCACGTTGGTTGATGAAAAGTCTGGAAACAAAAAAAGAGTTAGATTTCTCTAACTCTTTTCGCGCTTCAGGATGGGCTTGAACCAACGACCCCCTGATTAACAGTCAGGTGCTCTAACCAACTGAGCTACTGAAGCAGTGCTTTCGTTTTCTCGATTGCGGGTGCAAAGGTACGGCGAAAATTTGAATTCTGCAAACTTTTCGGGAAAAATTTTCAATGAAACGTGATTTTTTTATAAAAAGTAGGGAAAAAAGGTGCATTTTTAAGTAGAATGCGCTAAATTTGCAGGCAAAATAATATATAAAGATATGAACAGGCGTATAAAAACCATACTGATATCACTACTGATGTTGCCCCTGACAGTCTCAGCTCAGACCAATCATCAGTTGGAGGTGGGTAAGAATCTCGATATTTTCAATGCGTTGTACAGTAATCTGGATCTGTTTTACGTGGATACATTGAATCCCAAGCAGACCATGACGGCAGCCATTGACGGGATGTTGCGCTCACTGGACCCCTATACCGAGTATTATCCTGAGGAGGAGACCAAGAACCTGAAGATGATGCTGACCGGTAAATATGCAGGTATCGGTGCGCTGGTGAAATATCACACCCGCTTGAAGCATGTGGTGATTGACGAGCCCTACGAGGGGATGCCTGCAGCAGAGGTGGGTTTGAAGAAGGGTGATATCATCCTGAGTATAGACGACTCCGTGATGACCGACAAGCAGGTGTCGTATGTCAGTTCGCATCTGCGTGGTGATGCCGGCACTACCTTTGTGCTGAAGGTGAAGCGCCCCTCTACCGGTAAGGAGATGAAGTTCAAGATTACCCGTAGGAATATCAAGTTGCCCGAACTGCCTTATTGGGGTATGCGTCCGGACTCTATCGGCTATATCAACCTGAACCAGTTTACCGAGGGCTGTGCCAAGAGTGTGCGTCGTGCCTTCGTGGAACTGAAACAGCAGGGTGCCAAGGGACTGGTGTTCGACCTCCGCGGTAATGGCGGCGGTTCCGAGATGGAGGCTGTGGATATCGTGAATATCTGGGTGCCCCAGGAACAGACCGTCGTAGAGAACCGTGGAAAGGTGCGTCAGGCCAACCGTGTGTATAAGACGCGCCTGGAGCCCGTGGATACGGTGATGCCTATCGTGGTGCTGGTGAATGGTGAGACGGCCTCGGCCTCAGAGATTACCAGTGGTGCGCTGCAGGACCTGGACCGTGCAGTAGTATTAGGTACGCGTACGTACGGTAAGGGACTGGTGCAGGTGCCCCTTGACCTGCCCTATAATGCCAACGTGAAGATTACCACCTCACATTATTATATCCCCTCCGGCCGTTGTATCCAGGCGGTGAACTATAAGCGTAACGGTAAGGAGCGTATTGCTGATTCCCTGACGAACGTCTTCTATACCCGTGGCGGACGTGAGGTGCGCGATGGCGGTGGAATCAAGCCCGATGTGGAACTGAAGAACGACACCATGCCGAATATCGCCTATTACCTCTCGGCTGGCGGACTGGATTCTACGGAGGTGCTCTTCGATTATGTGGTGGACTATATCGATCATCATCCCACGATAGCACCCGCAAAGGACTTCCATCTGACTGATGCCGACTGGCAATCATTCCGCCAGCGCGTCATAGAGAGTGGCTTCTCTTACGACCCCGTGTCGCAGAAACAGTTTGATGAACTGGTGAAGACGGCGAAGTTCGAGGGCTACTACGACGATGCCAAGGAGGCTTTCGAGGCTCTGGAGAAGAAACTGAAGCACGACGTGGCCAGCGACCTGGACAAACATCGTGAGACCATCCAGCAAATCCTGGAACTCGACATTATCAGCGCCTATTATTTCCAGGGCGGAAGTATCGAGGCAGGCCTTTATGCCGACAAGCAACTGAAGGAAGCCGAACGCCTGTTGAAGACCCCTGCTGAATATCGTAAAATACTGGAACCTAGGCAGAAAAAGTAAAATATACATAGAAAAATTTGCAGGAATGGGGAAAAAGTCGTACCTTTGCACCCGTTCAGTGGAATGAGAGACCCGCAAGGGCCTCTCATTCTTGTTTAAATAACCGTTAGAATGATAACGAAAGAGACATTAAAGACTTTAACGGAAGAGTGGCTGCAAGGTCAGTCGGGCTACTTCCTGGTAGACATTGAGATGTGTGATGACGACCGTATCGTCATCGAGATCGACCATGCCGATGGCGTGTGGATTGAGGATTGTGCCGCATTGAGCCGTTTCCTTCAGGAGAAGGTAGGCGACGAGATGGGCGACTATGAATTGGAGGTAGGCAGTGCCGGATTGGGACAGCCTTTCAAGGTGGAGCAGCAGTATGCTAACCACGTTGGCGATGATGTAGAAGTTATTGATGCCGATGGCAAGAAGATTGTAGGTGTGCTGAAAAGCGTAGAGGGCCGTACGTTCGTCCTTTCTACTCAGGAGAAGCAGATTCCTGAGGGCAAGAAGCGCCCTGTGAAAGTGGAAGTAGACAAGACCTACTCTATGGATGAGGTAAAATCTACAAAGTACGTGTTGAATTTTAAATAAAAAAACAGATAAATGGCAACAAAGAAAGAAATTGCAGGTCCCAGCATGTTTGAGACCTTTCAGGAGTTTAAGGAAACCAAGAATATTGACCGTACCACATTGGTGAGCGTGCTCGAGGAGAGCTTCCGCAATGTGCTGGCCAAGATGTTTGGTTCTGACGAGAACTTCGACGTGATTGTAAACCCTGACAAGGGTGACTTTGAGATCCACCGTAACCGTGTGGTAGTAGCCGATGGTGACGTGAAGGACGAGAACAAGGAGATTTCTCTTACAGAGGCTCAGAAGATTGAGCCCGACTACGAGGTAGGCGAGGAGGTTAGTGAGGCTGTAGACTTCACTAAGTTCGGTCGTCGTGCTATCCTGAACCTGCGTCAGACGCTGGCTTCTAAGATTCTGGAGCTCGATCACGATGCCCTCTATCAGAAATATAAGGATAAGGTGGGTACCGTGATCAGTGGTGAGGTTTACCAGATGTGGAAGCGCGAGGTGCTCCTCATGGACGATGAGGGTAACGAGCTCCACCTGCTGAAGGGCGACCAGATTCCTTCTGACACCTATCGTAAGGGTGAGACCGTACGTGCCGTCGTGAAGGAGGTGCAGAACGAGAACAATAATCCTCGTATCATGCTGAGCCGTACCAGTCCTGACTTCCTGAAGCGTCTGCTCGAGGCTGAGGTGCCCGAGATTGCCGACGGTCTGATTGCTATCCGTCGCGTGGCCCGTATGCCAGGTGAGCGTGCCAAGATTGCTGTTGAGAGCTTCGACGACCGTATTGACCCCGTAGGCGCTTGTGTAGGTGTGAAGGGTAGTCGTGTACACGGTATCGTACGTGAGCTTGGTGGTGAGAATATCGACGTGATCAACTACACCAGCAACGTACAACTGTTTATCCAGCGTGCCCTCTCTCCTGCCAAGGTTACCAGCATCACGCTCGACGAGGCTAACCACAAGGCTGAGGTTTATCTGCAGCCCGAGGAGGTTTCACTGGCTATCGGTAAGGGTGGTATGAACATCAAGCTGGCTTCTATGCTGACAGAGCACACCATCGACGTATTCCGTGTGGTTAACGAGGGTGAGACCGATGAGGATATCTACCTCGACGAGTTCAGCGATGAGATCGACCAGTGGGTTATCGATGCCATCAAGGCTCTGGGCTACGACACCGCTAAGGAAGTGCTCAACGCTCCTCGTGAGCTGCTCATTGAGAAGGCCGACCTCGAGGAAGAGACCGTTGACCATCTGCTGGAAGTGCTCCGTGCGGAGTTCGAATAATTATCAAGTATCAATTATCAATTATCAATTCGACTAAATGGGAGTAAGATTAAATAAAGTATTAACAGAACTGAATATAGGACTTCAAACGGCAGTTGATTTCCTGAAGAAAAAGAGCAGTCTGGGCGAGATTCGCGACGACGCTACCACCAATACCAAGATTACTGACGAACAGTATGAGGCGCTGGTGCGTGAGTTTAGTGGCGACAAGGCCGTGAAGACGCAGGCCGAGAAACTCTTCACCAAGATGAAGGAGAAGAAGGATAAGAAGCCTGCTGAGAAACATGCAGCACCCGCTCAGGAGAAAAGCGACGACGCTGCACCTGCCCGTCAGCAGTTCAAGCCCCTGGGCAAGATAGACCTCGACAGTCTGAACAAGCCCAAGGCAAAGGCTGCCGAACCTGTTGTAGAGACAAAACCCGAGCCCGAGGCACCTGCCGAGCCCGAGGCTCCCGTAGTGAAGGAGGAGAAGAAAGTGGAGGCTGTAAAGCCTGCCGAGCCAGAGGTGGCAGAGCCCGTGAAGCCTGCCGAGCCGGAGCCTGTCAAGGAGGAACCTGTCAAGGCTCCTGTGGAGGAAGTGTCAAATGATGCTCCTGAGGCTAAGGAGGCTGAAGCACCCAAGGCAAAAGAAACTCCCGCAGAAACAGAGCCTGCTAACGATGGTCCTGAGATCTTCACCCTGAAGAGCGAGGCCAAGTTGGCTCCAAAGGTGAACGTACTGGGTAAGATTGACCTCTCAACCCTGAACCAGAGCACTCGTCCTAAGAAGAAGACGAAGGAGGAGAAGCGCAAGCAGCGCGAGGAGAAGGCTGCTCAGATGCATGGCGGTGCCAACAACGGACAGCCAGGCGAGAAGCGTAAGCGCGAGCGCATCCGTGGCGGTAAGGTTGACATTGAGGAGGCTGCAAAGCAGCAACAGCAGGGTCAGAACCAGAACAACAACAAGAAGAATAAGAACAAGGGAGGCAACCAGAACTTCCAAGACAATAACAACCAGCAGCAGGGCGGCAAGAACAAGAAGAACAAGAACCGCCAGCCTGTTCGCTCTATCGAGGCCAACGAAGAGGATGTTGCACGTCAGGTTAAGGAGACGCTGGCCCGTCTGACCTCAAAGACCTCTCAGAACAAGAAGGGTGCCAAGTACCGTAAGGAGAAGCGCGATGCTGTTCAGGAGCGTATGAGCGAGGAGATGGCAGCAGAGGCAGCACAGAGCAAGGTGCTGAAGCTCACCGAGTTCGTGACGGTGTCTGAGCTCGCTACCATGATGGACGTACCTGTTGTAAAGGTCATCGGTACCTGTATGTCTGTGGGTATCATGGTGTCTATCAACCAGCGTCTGAATGCTGAGACCATCAACCTCGTTGCTGAGGAGTTCGGTTTCACCACAGAATATGTTTCTGCCGAGGTGCAGGAGGCTATCACTGAGGAGGTGGACGATGAGAACGATCTGATTTCTCGTGCACCTATCGTCACGGTGATGGGACATGTTGACCACGGTAAGACATCGTTGCTCGACTATATCCGCAACACCAACGTGATTGCTGGTGAGGCTGGTGGTATTACCCAGCACATCGGTGCTTACAATGTGAAGCTGAAGGATGGTCATAGCATCACGTTCCTGGATACCCCTGGTCACGAAGCCTTCACCGCTATGCGTGCCCGTGGTGCTCAGGTAACGGATATCGCCATCATCATCGTGGCTGCCGACGACTCTGTGATGCCTACTACCAAGGAGGCTATCGCTCATGCCCAGGCTGCCAACGTACCTATGGTATTCGCTATCAACAAGATTGATAAGCCAGGTGCCAACCCTGATAAGATCCGCGAGGACCTGGCCAATATGAACCTGCTCGTAGAGGAGTGGGGTGGTAAGTACCAGTGTCAGGAGATCAGTGCCAAGAAGGGTATTGGTGTCTATGAACTGCTGGAGAAGGTGCTGCTCGAGGCCGAGATGCTCGACCTGAAGGCTAATCCTAACCGTAAGGCTACTGGTTCTATCATCGAGTCTTCTCTCGACAAGGGTCGTGGCTATGTGTCTACCGTGCTCGTATCTAACGGTACGCTGAAGGTTGGCGACGTGGTGATTGCTGGTACTGCCTGGGGTAAGGTGAAGGCTATGTTCAATGAGCGTAACCAGCGCATTGAGAAGGCCGGTCCTGCTGAGCCCGCTATTATTCTGGGTCTGAACGGTGCACCTACCGCTGGTGACTCGTTCCATGTGATGGAGAGTGAGCAGGAGGCTCGTGAGATTGCCAACAAGCGTATCCAGTTGCAGCGTGAGCAGAGCTTGCGTACCACGACGAAACTTGGTCTGGACGAACTCTCACACCGTATCGCTCTGGGTGAGTTCCATGAGCTCAACATCATCGTTAAGGGTGATACCGATGGTTCTATCGAGGCACTCTCAGACTCGTTCATCAAGCTCTCTACGGAGAAGGTACAGGTCAACGTTATCTCTAAGGCCGTAGGTCAGATTTCAGAGAACGACGTGATGCTGGCCAGCGCTTCTCAGGCTATCATCGTGGGCTTCCAGGTGCGTCCTTCAAGTGAGGCTCGCCGCTTGGCTGAGCGCGAGGGTGTGGAGATCAATACCTACTCAATCATCTACGATGCTATCGACGATGTACGTTCTACCATGCAGGGTATGCTCGACAAGGTGAAGAAGGAGATCGTTTCTGGTCTCATCGAGGTGAAGCAGGTATTCAAGATTTCGAAGGTGGGTACTGTTGCCGGTGGTCTGGTTACCGAGGGTAAGGTACACAACAAGGATAAGGCTCGCGTGATCCGTGACGGTATCGTGGTTCACACAGCTCCTATCGATGCCCTGAAGCGTTATAAGGACGACGCTAAGGAGGTGGCCACAGGTTTGGAGTGTGGTATCTCTCTGGTCAACTTCAACGATATCCAGGTGGGCGATATGATTGAGACGTTCACTGAGATTGAGGTGGAGCAGAAGCTGTAAGAAGTGAAAAGTGAAAAGTGAAAAGTGAAAAATTTGCTACCGCTATGAAGAGGAAAGGATTTTGGACTGCTTTTGTGCTGCTTTGCGCTGTTGTGGTGCTGAGCGCATGTGGGTCAAATCGCGACGAGGATGCGGTCAGTCCTACTGACGATTCCAGTCAGTTTGTTACGCTCACCGATGCTGTGCCCGATGCCATCCTTGAGATACGTTATTACGGCACCTACAATTTCGTAGGTGCACGTATTGACGGCTACTTGGAGCCTACGGCACTGCTCACCCGTGTGGCTGCCGACAGCCTGCGTGCTGTCAGCGACGACGTCATCAGTCAGGGCTATCGCCTGAAGATCTATGATGCGTATCGTCCGCAGAAGGGTGTCGATCATTTTGTGCGCTGGGCAGAGAATGTCTCAGACACGCTGATGAAGACCTTCTTCTACCCCGACCTCGACAAGAGTGTGCTCTTTGAGCAGGAGTATATCTACGAGAAGAGTGGGCATACGCGTGGCTCTACCGTTGACCTGACGCTCTTCGACATGCAGACGGAGAAGGAGCTGGACATGGGTGGCACGTTCGACTGGTTCGGCCCTGAGAGTCATCCCGACTTCTGTGGCAATCCTGAGACGGGCGAATACACAGGCGATAACTCTAAATCGCCTGCTGGTCGTAGCATCACCCCAGAGCAGTTCCGCCATCGCATGATTCTGCGCGAGGCTATGCTTCGTCACGGCTTCAAACCCCTGGACAGCGAGTGGTGGCACTTCACTTTAGCCAACGAACCATTCCCCGATACTTACTTCACTTTCCCAGTGAAGCAACTGAAGTAAAGCTTACGGATTATACAAAATAATGAGAGCATGTCAGCAGATAGGTTGGCATGCTCTTTTTTTTGTAAAGACAGAGTAACGCAAGAACAAAGACACAATAACTTTTTTTAAAAGACACAATAACAAAATAACATAATATTTTTTTTGCGTTTTAATGAATATACACTAACTTTGCATCGTCATATATCTCAACCGTAAATGATGGCGCTTGGCGCTCACCATAGACCAAAATTATAGTAAACTCAATTATACAGCTATGAAACATTTTAACTTGTTAAAAACGACGCTCCTGCTATGTGCCCTAATAGTAGGTAGTTTGAGTGGTTGGGCAGAAAAAACGACAATTGCTTCTTTTAGCAATTCTAATACGTCTGGATGGACTATTAATGGTAGTCCTGCTTATTCAAGCACAGGTGGTTATCAATTGGTAGCTTCGTCGATGTCTATTGTTTCGCCTGCTATTACATGGGAGAATTATACCAATATCACCATTACAATTAGTGCGAGGACATATGGAGGTCCAAATGATACCCAAAAAGTAATTTATGTTAGTCAGGAAGGTACGGATTTGACAACAATCAGTCCTACAACAAAGACTCTTTCAAGTTATGGTCCAACTGATATAAAACCGACAGGTACTTCTTCACTCACTATTTGTTGTAAAGGTGCTTCAAGTAGTAAGGGCTCTGGCGTTTCTATAATTACAATCGAAGGAGAACCTGCTTCTTCAGACCCCCAGCTTTCAGTTAGCGACGAATCTATCGCTTTTGGCGACGTTCCTGCAACAAGTACCAAACAGTTGACTTTTTCTGTAACACCCTCTAATTTGACGAGTGGGCTCAATATTTCATGCAACAATAGCAAATATACGGTTTCTCCCGCTAGTATCTCAAAGGATGCAACGGGTGCTCAGACAATTACCGTAACAGCTAATCCGACATCGGTAAATGATGATATGGATGGAAAGATTACCATTAGTGGTGATGATTTTGCTGATGACACAGAAGTGACTCTTTCGACTACCGTTATTCGTAAATCACCTGCTCTTGCTTTTGATCCCACATCTATATCGTTGACCAGAGGTGAGTCATTCACGGCACCCTCTTTCAGTAAAGACGCAGGCATTCCTTTCTCTTCTATTTCATTTTCCTCGTCATACAATGATGTGGCAACGGTTTCAGACGAAGGTGTAATCTCTCTTGGAACAAGCACAGGTACTGCAATTATTAAAGCAAACTTTGAGCAGACAGACGTTTATGCAGCAGGAACTGCAACCTGTACTGTTACTGTGAATCCTGCTGGGGTAACTCCAGAACCAAACGCTGCAGGTTATTACCAGAAAGTGACAGATACAAAAGATATTACTGATGGTAAATATCTCATTGTCTATGAAACAGATGGCGTAGCATTTGATGGAAGCCGTGCAACACTGGATGCAGGTGAAAATACAAAATCTATTTCGATAACAGACGATAAAGTCGATTCTGATGATGATGTTGATGCAATCAGTTTTACTCTCGCATCTTATGATGGAGGATTCTCAATTCAAAGTGCAAGTGGTAAATACATAGGTAGGTCTACCTCAAGTAATGGTATGGATGCAGATGATAGCAAAATAAAAAACACTATCTCGATCTCTAGTGGTAATGCCGTTATTGAGGGTACAGGCGGATACCAACTGCGTTTTAACAGCGCTTCAGGAACAAGTAATTATCGTTTTCGTTACTATGCAAGCAATAAGCAGAAAGCTGTCCAACTCTACAAATTTGTTGCCGGCTCAGCTCCTTCTGACATCGATATCTATGTTAGTGCAGCTGGATATAGCACCTATGCTAGCAACTTTGACCTTGACTTCACAAGCGTTACTAATTTGAAGGCTTATATTGCGAAGGAAGATAATGGCGCTATTAAGATGGTGCAGGTAAACAAGGTTCCTAAGGGTACTGGTATGCTGCTTCGCGCAACTGATGGCGGTGAAAAGAACTACACTGTTCTAACAGCTACAACTACAGATGACATAACTGGTAACTTGTTCGTGCGTGGTAATGATGAGGCTGTTGCTTCTGATAATGGCTCAAATCATAACTATATCCTGAATGTTAAGAACAATCAGCTCGGTTTCTATAAGGCTAATGATAATACTGTAGCCAAGAATCGCGCATATCTGCAGACTACGGTAGCAGCTTCACGTATCAACTTGAACTTTGATGAAGAGACTACAGGTATTGCAGAGGTGAAGACTAACGCAAAGAATGAAATATTCAATATCAACGGCCAGCGCGTAGAGAAGACTGCAAAGGGTCTTTATATCATGAATGGAAAGAAATTTATAGTAAAGTAACTGAACTTTCGCAAGTGAATATTCATTCATCAAGCGACTAATTTATACATTTGATATAGCTTATGGAACTTAGG
>Ga0310695_10006067_pt1 | contig 20361 bp, 15 predicted proteins | sample RumenRJG_04DNA_FD_203882 | JGI IMG/M metagenome (GOLD analysis project Ga0310695, IMG submission 203882) | Bovine rumen microbial communities from Lethbridge, Alberta, Canada - RJG_04 (v2) (version 2) | ecosystem: Host-associated > Mammals > Digestive system > Stomach > Rumen | place: Canada...
ATAATATTTTCTTTTTAATTTTTTGATAAATAAATGATAATTTTTTTAAAAATTATCAATTATAATATTTTGGATTATAATGAGATTAAAAAATTTGATTTGATAAATAATTGAAGAAATTATTTATTTTTTTCAATAATAAAACAATAATATAAATTAAATGAATAGATATAATTCTTTTGAATTTGATAGTAAAAATGAAATAACAAATCTTAAACAATTAGGATTAAATAATATATTTAATAATAAAAAAGAAAAAATAAAAAATGAAAGTTTTAATATAAATAAACCAAATTTTAAGACCTTTAATTATAATAATAAAAATTTTATTTTAAATGAGAATAAAAACACTCAACTAAATCAAATTACAAATGATTATTTAAATTTTTATTTTAACAACAAACAAAATAATTACCACAAACTTAATGAAAATTCAAATAATTTTATTCATAACTTAAATCCAAATTTTACTCAACAAAATGATTATAATCACAATGTACTTTATCATAATGAAATTAGTTTTTTTAAATATAGAGAAATAAATGATTTAAATAATCAAATTCAAAATTATTCAAATCAATATAATAAGTTAAGGGATGATGATTTGATTCCAAGAAAAACAATTCAAAATAAATTACTTAATAAAATAAATCAAAGATTACTTAAAATTAATAATGAAAATAATGATAATATTTATCAAGAAAATATTTCATCTCAATGGCAACAAGATTATATGTTACATCAATTAGATGATCCTAAATTGATGTATTTATATTACAATATAAAAATTTAAATGATCATTACAAATAAAATATTAGAAATATCTATTATAATCATTATATTTTTGAGGTGTAATAATAAAGATTTATTAAAAATATTTTTATAATTCAATTTATATATTTTATCATTTATGAATTAAATTAAAATAATAATTTTTTTGTTGTCTGAAATATTAATCAATTCTTTTTATTTAGTTATTATTTTTCATTAATAATATTTGTTTTTTATATTTTCATGATTTGATTTGATTTGATTTGATTTTTCTTTCATTTTAATATTGAAAACAATTTTATCTTTAATCATTTATTTTTATTTTAATATTATTATTTATATATAATTGTATTATTTGAATTAATGTAATATTACATTTTTATTTAGGTAAAGTAAAACAATAACGTTAAACATAAACTTTTCCTTATTTTTGTCAAAAAATAATAAAATAAATAATAATTTTTTAAAATCTTTTAATAATTGATATAAAATAAATTTGACTGAGAAATAATAATAATTTTTTAATTATTATTATATTAGCATTTTTAATCTGATATAATAATTATCTTATTTTTAATATATATTATCTTAAGAAAATTATTATTCTTAATCCTAAAATCCAACCAAAAATTTATTGTTCCCTAAAAATAATAAAAATTTATATTTTTTCTTTTGAAAGAATTTCAAAGCAAATTATCTATTTAAAATTAATAAATTTGATGGAAAAATAATAAAAAATTGTAATTTCCCATAAAATTAATAAATTATATTAATATAAATCTACATTAAAATAAATATTTTAATTTTTTATAAATATTTTTATTATTTAGAATATTCAAAAACAAAAAAAAAATAAATAATATTTTAATGTTAAAAAATAATATTCAAATATATATAATAAATTTGATAATGGGAGAAAATAATATTTTTAGAACTAATGAAAATATAAATAGAATTTTTCAAAATGGAGATTATAATATTAATGATTATTATCCATTAGAATTTACTATTGATGAAATAAATAATAATAATAATTCAACAAATGGAAATATAATACATGTTGAACCAGAAATTAATACTGAAATGAATGATATTATCAATAAAAAATATAGTCAATATAAAAATGTTTCAAAAAAAAAAAAATTAAATAGAAGAATAAATGGAAACCAATCATTAGGAAGAAAAAGAGGAAGAAGAAAATTAAATGAATCGAATAACCAAAATGATATTTTACATAAAAAATCAGATGAAGATAATGTAATATATAAATTAAAAGTTTCATGTTTTAAATGTATTTTATCTTTGTTAAATGAATTAATAAATAAAAAAATGAAAATAAAAATAAAATTAATGGCTATTAACGGGAAATATTTAAAAGATGGAAAAAAATTGACAAATATAGATTTTTTTAATAGTACAATAAGAGATATTTTATTATTAGAAAAATCCAAACGAATTAAACATAAAATTGAAAATATTGATATTATTGAAAAAGTTAAAAAAAATTATAAAATAAAAAATATAATAAATATGAAATTTATTGATTTTGTAGAGAAAGTTTTTATGGAAATGCATTCTATCAAATTTGAAAAAATATTTGGAGTGAAAAGTAAATATTTATTCAAAGAAATGAATTTTGATAATGAACAAAAAGAAACAATGAAACAATTAGTTAGTTATGGAATTATTAAATATTTCAAAGAGAAAAAAGAAAGATATAGGAAAAATTATAAAAAATTAATGATTAAAATAGATACAACAGATAGTGATAATTATTATATAGATGATTTATAAATTGTAAATTTACTTAAAAATAATTCTTTTTTTAACTTAATATTTTTATTATATTTTAATTTTTTTATTTTTATATTACATTTAATATAAATAAAAAAATTATTATGGCTAATAAAAAATACCATAATAATAGGAAATTTAATTGAATTATTCATAATAAAAACATTATTTTTATTTTTTATACATTTTTTTCAATTACAAAAACCTAAAAACTAAAAAATAAAAATCCTAAAAAATATAAAAATCTATAAAAATCTTAATCCCTAAAAACCTAAAAAACTTAAAAAAAACTAAACTAAAAATAGCCTAAAAAAAATCTAAAAAAACAACTATCAAAAATCCAAAAAATCAAAAAAAATTAAACATTAAAACACACAAAATATCACATAAATATTAAAAAAAATAAATTTCAAAATCCAAAAACAAAACCTAAACATTTCCATTAATTCCAGGATTCCCATTTTGTTTACTCAACTCTTTTTTATACTTAGCAGCCAAAGCATATCTATTTTTTTCAGCTTGAGACGCAACAATTTGACAAGGAACACCACATAATTTTTTCCCATTTAGTCCAATAGCTAACTCAGCTTTTTCTTTAGAGTCAAATTCCACATAACAACAATTTTTACTTTTCTTAGTTTTAGTATCTCTCAATAATTTTATATCTATAATTGTTCCTACATTATATTCACAAAAAAAATCAAAAATTTTTCTTTCATTAACACCATGACCAAGAGAATACATAAAAACAGTACAATCAAATCTTTTAGCTTCAAGTGCTTGTCTCCTTCCTTCTTCTATAATTTTTTCTATTTCTGAATTGTATCTATATGGAGGACGATATGGACTTCGTGAGCGAGATCTTGAATGAAGGGGGAATGGACGACGAGGTGAGTGACGAGGAGAATGATATGGTGAATGACGAGAGGAACGATGAGGTGAAAGACGAGGTGAACGTCTTGGAGTGTAATGAGGAGAATGACGTGGAGAACGATGATATAATGGTGATCGAAGGCGATAAGGACTTCCACGGTGATGATGATGAGATATATATTTTGAATGTTTTGAGTATTTATCATATTTGTCGTATTTGTCGTATTTATCGTATTTGCTGTATTTGTCGTATTTCTCATATTTTTCCATTTTTTATTTATTTTTTTTTTAATCAAAAGAATTTTTTTTGGTATTTTTTTGATTATTTATTTTATTTTATTAATTTTTTTAATAAAATGTTGAATTTACATAAATTTGTTGCTGATGATTATTATAAAAAGGGTAAAGCTAATTTTAAAGTTCAAGATGGTGAAGGAAATGAATATCCTGTTGTTATGACAATGAATTCAACTGTATTTGATTTAAAAGAAGAAATACATTATAAATATAATAAATCAATTGTGGAAATGACTTTATATTATCATGGGAAAAAACTTGATAATAATACTACTTTACAAGATTGTAAATTTGAAGAACCAGATGATATAATTTTACAAACAAAACCTTTAATTGTTAAATATAATTATTGTTAATTAAATTTAAATAAGTTACAAATTTAAATATTTTAACTGGGATTTCGATTAATTATTTATAAAAAGAAATTATGGAAGGAATTGATAAATTAAATAATAATAATGTATGTAAAATTATAACACATACAAATAAAAAAAATATTCGAATTTTAATAATTACTGATATTCACCAAAAAAGTTCTAAAATAGATAAAATAAGACAATATTGTTATAAATATAAAATAAATTATGATTATATTTTTTGTATGGGTGATTTTGATTCTTTATTTATTAAAGAACAAAAAAATGAAATATTAATAAATGAATCAATAGAAATTATTAAAAATATTTTGCAATTATTGGAAACATTATGTAAGAGAATTTTTTTTATTCCAGGTAATCATGATCCTAAAATTTTTTTTACAAAAAATACACCTCAATTAACTTTATACTCTAAAAATATTCATAAAAAAATAATTGAAATTGAAGATAATTTATTATTAATTGGAATTGGAGGATGTATTCCAAATTTTTTTTCAGAAAATGAAAAAAATTTCCATACATTTAATTTTGATTTAAATAATATTTCTAAAAAAAATATTCAATATAAAGGATTTCCTTATTGTAATAATTTTGAAGATGTGAATTATATAAAAAGTGATGAAATGTATTTAAATGATATTAAAGATATTTTTGAAGAAATAAAAAAATCAAAAAATAAAAATAAACAAATTATTTTATTAAGTCATTCTGGTCCAATTTGGAGTGATACTTCTAACTCTTTTAATCAAGGAAAAGTTAAATATTGTGGTTCTCAAAATTTACAAAATATAATTAATATGAATTATAATAAAATTTTGTTAAATATTCATGGACACACACATAAAAGTATTGGATTGATGAGTTTATTTAATTCTAAAATTGTTAATCCTGGTTCTTTAAGAAAGGGAAAATTTGGTGAAATAATTATAAGAAAAAATGAAAATATAAATCAATGGGAAGTTAAAAGTATTCAGTTAAAAAATATTAATTTAATATTAAAAATTCATATAATTAATGAAAATGAAAATAATAATATTAAAGTAAATGATTTTTCTTCATGTAGTGAAGAAGATGATGATGTAGAAAATGAAATAGAAAATAGTTTACTAAAATAATTATAAATAATTAATTGAAAAAATTAATTGATCATTAACTATTTTGATGCAGTTTTAAATAAAATTAAATTTATAACATTATCTCTTTAATTAATTAAATATATCTTTTTTATTATTTTTTAAAATATCTACATCAAATCATCTATTTATTATATAAAAATGGATGAACAAAAAATCGAAGATGCAATTAATGCACTTTTTTTTCAAGAAAATAGAAATATAGGCTTTGATGATAATGATGATGTTAATGATTATCATTCTATTTTTAAAAATGAAAATTACATAAAAGAACCACAAACAAAATCATATTTTGTTAATGAAATAAATAATAACAATTTAGAAACAACTAAAACACTTAATAATAATCAAAATGTATCTTATTCAAATACCAAAACAAATATTCTTATTTATGATGATGATAAAATTGAAGATATCAAAATTGAAATTAGTCCAAAAAATAAAAATAAAAAAAAGAAAAGAAGAAGAGAAAGAAATAAAATTAATATAATTGATGAGGATAAAAAAAAAAATATGGGAAGGAAAACAAATAAAAAGGGAAAAGAAAGAGAAAAAAAAAATGAAATAAAAAATCCATCAAAAAAACATGATAAAAATTCTAAAGATAATTTAATATATAAAATAAAAGTAAGATTTCAAAAATTTTTATACGAGCATCTGAATCATTTATTGAAAAAAAAAAAAAAAAAAGGAATGTTTAAAAGAATAGATGGAAATTCAACTCGAAATGGAAGTAAAGAGCATAATTTAAAAATGTTTAACCTAACAATTGAAAACTTTTTACTTCTTCAAATTTCTGAAAAATATTCTTTAAAAAATAATACCAATATAAATTTAATTGAAGAGCTTAAAAATGATGAAGATTGCAAAAATTTATTCAATATGACATATAATGAATGTTTATATAAATATTTTCTTATGGATAAAACACAATTTAAAAATATCTTTGGATATAATAACGATTTTTTATATGAAAATATGATTTTGGAACCTGATGAAAAAAAAAATTGGGAAAAAATTATTAATCATGGGTTTATTGAACATTTTGAAAACATATCTGGAAGAAGTACTATGACTGAAAAAGCCAAAGAAATAAGAAAATTAATGAATCAAAAAAAATCGAATAAAGGAGATTTAAATAATTTAGATTTGAATGAATAAAGTTATTATAATTTTATTCATTCATTCATTTGAATATTCATTTTAAATTTTAAATATTTAATATTAAAAAAGTTTTAGTCCAATTTAATATTAAGATAAATTATTATTTGAATATGAATATAATATAAATAAATATTATATATTTCATAATATTAAATTTCAAATTATTTATTATTGAATATGAATGAAGAATTTAATAAAATATTTCTTGAAATTGAACAAGAATATATAAAAGGATTTAAAAAAAGATATAAAATTACAGAAGAAGCATATTCCATAAAACAAAAAGAAATAGATGAGCTTTTATCAAAAATATCTTCATATCAACAAAATGAAAAAATATATTTAAAAGATGAAGATTTTCAAAAACTAAGAGAATTATCAACTACTTCAGGTGGTTTTCTCACAATGTCAAATCGTCAAAAAATTTATAAATTAATCTTATGTTATGAACCATTTAATCAAGATGTAAACTATTATAATACAATTTGGATAAATAAAGATGATTCTTCCTTAATCTATAAAAGAGAACCTTTAAATATGACTTTTAATTCTAATCCAGATCGAAGAGTTATTAATGCTGATGTTGAAAGAAGTAATATAAATAGATATTTTAAAAAAGAAGAAAACTCACAAATGAATGAAAAATTAAAAAAAGAATTTGAATTTGCTTTAAATACTCTTATTACTTTTAATAATAATGAATTAAATTATTATCAAGGTTATCATGATATTGCATTTATTTTCTTTGTTTTATTTTATGATGATCAAAAAACTTTTATTTCTCTTTTTCAAAAATTTACAGAATTATTCCTTAAAGAAAATACAATAAAACAAGAAGAAGGAAAAGGATTTTCATTTGATGTTTGTCTTAAGTTTTTTGGTTATATTCTTAAAAAAATAAATTCAGTAACCTATAATAATATAGTTAAATATACTGGAACAGAACCTACTTTTGTTATTTCTTATATTTTATGTTTATTTACTCATGATATTGATGATATATTTTTATTAATGAGATTATTAGATTATTTTATAATGAATAATTCTCTTTCTGTTTTTGTTTTAGTTGGTTATATAACTGTCACTGAAGTTGGAAAAATTTTAGCAAAAAATATAGGGAACCAATTTTTAAATTTATTTAAATCAAATGACAACGAAGAGCAATTAAATATGAGTGATTTTTATTTGCATTTTAAAGATATTGATTTTTCTATTTTTGATTGGGAAAAATTAATGAAAGATTCTAATAAATTTTTAAATCAATTTAATTATGATGATTTAGCTAAAAAATTTATTTCTGAAAATCAATTTGAATCCTATTATCCTTTATTAAAAAAAGAAGGATATATTGAAAAAATGATTAAATTAAATAATGAAATTTTCAAAAATTATGTTGTACCTAAAGATAAGGTTTTTTTTGGAATTTATACAGGAATTCTTATATCTATTTTAATTTTAGGTGTATCTATTTATTTGGGTAAAATAAAGTTTGGAAAAAATAAATAATTTTATTAATTGAAAAATATAATTTAAATAATTGGATAAACTTAAAATTATTTATTTATTTTTTAAAAAAAATATAAAAAAATTTTCATAGAATAAATTTAAAAATCCAAAATTCATAAAAACAATTTTAATAATAATAAAAAAAAAATAAATAAAATAATTAAAATATATTCTAAAAAAATATGATTAAAAAAATATAAAAGAGAAAAATCTTAAAAATATATAACTTATATTTATATTTAAAACTTAAAAAATCATATAACCCTATAAAAATAAAAATAAAATCATAGATAGAATAAATAACATTATTTATAAATCATAAAAAAATTAAACCCAAACTTTAACAATTGAATCAAGACCAACAGTAACAACAGCTCCATTATTTAATGTAATAATATCTTCAATACAACCATTATGAGCTTGTTCTTTTTTACAAACCTCATTAAAATTAATCCCATGAAGTTTCCATTGGGTAATTGTTCCTTTATCATCACCAGATAAAATAATATCATCTGTTAATTTACAAAAAACTTTTATATTACCATTAACTTTAAATTCTCTTACTTTTATCATTTTTACTATATCATAAACTTCAATTATATCTTTTGAACTAACTGCCATTGTGATATCTGTTAATTGAACTAATGAATATTCACATTTTGCATCAGTTATTGTTTTTAATATTTGTTTTTCAATAAAATCAATAAAAATAATAGCATTATCCTTACAAACAATAATCATAATTTTATCTTTATATTGCATCATTTTTGAAGGAATATGGTCTAAATTTATTGACATTGATTCTTTATATTCTCCATTTTCTTCATAAAAATATTTTAAAGTCTTATCTTCACAAATAACACATAAATTACCAAATGATAAAAATTCAATTCCATTAACTGAACTAGAAATATTAATAGTTTGAGTTAAAGTGTAATCTTCTTTTAAAACATCACAAAATTTAATACTTCCTTTATTAGTTCCATAACACAATTTACCATTTGGTAATTGACAAAAGCAATTTATACAACTTCCAACTTCATCATTTATAGTAACAACAGGAATAATATTTTCAGGGTCATAGATAATAACTTCAGTATCACATCCAACTGCAAATCTCCCATCATTTAATTTATAAGCAGAATAACCTTTTTTATCTTTTAAATTAGATGAATAATTTGGATTTGTATTTAAAAAATAATAATACCAAAAAGATGCATTTGGATGTCTTTCACTTACAGTTGGTTCATGTGCTTTTTGAAGATAAAATTTAACAAAATATTCATTATTTTTAACTGGGAAATCAATAACTAAATGATCAAAATGTTCATATATTGAATAATTTTTTTTTTCTATTGATTCATCTATTATTTTCCATTCTTGTTGGACATTATAACAATCATTGAATAATGGTCTAAAGTCGTTTTTTAAATCATATACTGTTCTCTTACAAAAGAAAAGAGGATAATTTTTTTCTTTTACTGGATTTTCTACTTGGATTGTTACTGCATCTGTTTCTATAGTGAAATCTAATTTGTATTTGTTATTTTGGTCTGTTTCTATTTCTAAAGATTTTGTTATTGGTTTTGACATAAATTTTTTTATTGTATTTTTAAATTATTTGACTTATATATTTTTTTTTAGAGGTTTTTTTATTGAATGGTATCAAAAGATGTTATTTTCTTATTTTATTGTATTTTTAGGTTTTTTTAGATTATTTGGTCTTATTATTTTGTTTTTATTAAGATAATATTTTTTATTTTGATTTTTAAAGAATTCTTTATTTTTAAAAAGAATATGCGAATTAGATACAATCAATATTAAGCTCAACAACATTATTTTTAAAAATAATTATTTTAATTTATTAAAAAATTTTTATAATTTATGAAAGTTAAGAAACAATAATAAAAAGAATGATAAAAATCTTTTAAAATATAAAAAATGAAAAAAAACGAATAAATTTAATTAAATGTTTGTATTTTGTTTTTTTTTTCAAATATTGATATGTTTATATTTAATTTTTATTAAATGAAAATTATAATATTTATATTATTGAATTAATTTACATCAATAAATTAAAATAATTAATTTATTTAAATAAATTATGCCCGTATTTAATAGAAATAATAGTTTTATAAAGAAATAAAATAATTAAGCAATCTTAGATAATTTTTAACAAAATATATATAATAAAATTTATTTTTTTATCATTGTATGTTGTTTTTAAATTTTAATACCTTTTAAATAAAAAACTATATTGATTTTATATTTTAATAAATATGAAAAATATAAAAAATAAAAAATCCTTAATTTTTTATTTTAATATACCTTAAAAATAAAAAATTTAAAATTATCACATTAAATAAAATAAAGATTATCCTAATTTTACTTAAAATTTTATATAGTATTAATTTGTTGAATTTGTCCAAGAGTTAATTCAAAATTAGGATCTTTTGCTTTTTCCTGTAAAATTCTCATTTTTCTTTTATACCAGCAATTAGTTAAAGAAGGAACAATTGCTTTTTCGCAAACATAACTAACACCAAAATTAAGAATTGTAATTAAAAATATAACAACAGGAAAATACCCATCACTAAATTCATGATTTTTTTGATCTTCAAAATCAAAAAGTGAAAGTGCTTTTCTTGAATAAGAATCAGGATTAATAATAAGAAATATAGAATAAATAAAAATTATAAACATAAAAATTGTAAGTGGTTTATTTGTATAAAATCTTTTTTTAAATGGTTTTGAAATAATAAACACAAATGCAGTAATTAAATATTGCATATGAGATATACAATAAAGAACAGTATTTTCAGGACATTCATAAACATCTTTTTCAGTTAAAATACACATTGGTTCTTTATACCATTCTCTTTTTTTTAAGAAATAAACACCAACAACTAAAAATATTAAACAAATAAGAGTTTGTGTAAATATTGAACAAATAATAGGAAAACTAACTAAATTTCCTGTTAATTGATGTTTAGTAAGTTTTCTATAAGGTTCAGTTAAAGGGAATAAACTAGCTAAAGGTAAAATAATAAAAATATCAACAATAATAAATTGGAAATCAGTAAGATAACTATTATTCATAAATAACAAAACAATAGTCATAAATTGAATTAAAGAATAAACAATCATATATTTAAAAGTTTGAATAGTAGTTACAAGTGAACATTTACCTTCTCTCAGTAATTTAACTAAACAACTAATATCATCAATAGCAGAATTAAATGGTGCTGCAATAGAAGATTCTTCATTAGTAAGTGAAACACCAACATCAGCAGTTCTCAAAGCAGCAACATCATTAGCACCATCACCACACATTAAAACAGTTAAATTTTCATCTTGTAAAGCAGCAACAAGCATTGCTTTTTGTGAAGAACCCATTCTAGCAAAAATTTTTCCATAACGTATAATTGTTTGAAAAGTTTCATATGATGATTTATATTTTTCATCTCCTGTTTCAAGATATTTATTTCTTAATCTGAAAAAATATTCAAATGTATTTCCTCTAATTGCAATTATTTGATTATCAATATTTGAATCTTTAAAAGGATGTTTTTGAATATCAATATTTAAAAGAGAAACATCAGATGATGATGATGATTCATATGCTTCATTTTTTCTTTTACGTGGTATATCACTGTTTACATCTTCAGTGTTTGATTGCTTTCTTGATGCAAAGAAATTTTCCGGAGGAAATACGAAACTGAATGAATTTCTACGATCTGCTAAATCTGGTGGATGAGGGGTTATTTGGATTGTTATGTCTTTTAATACTTTAGATGCTAAGTTTGGAGAAGTTATTTTTGTTTTTGCTAAAATTATGGAATTATCTTTTGAATTATCACCACTTTTTTCTTCTTCTTTTTTTTCTTCTTCTTTTTTATCTTCTTTTTTTTCTATTCCATTCTTTTCTTTTTCATTTTTTTCTATTTCATTTTTTTCTATTCCGTTTTTTTCTATTCCATTTTTTTCAAGATTTTTTTTTTCTTCTTCATTTTGTTCTTCATTATTTTCTCCTTCTTTTTGTTCTTCATTTTTATTTTCTTCTTTAATTTTATCTTCTTTTTTATTCATTTTTTCAATTAATTCTTTATCAAAAGTAATATTTATTTTTTTATTCACAGTATATGATTTATTAATTCCTAACAGAATTTCTTCTTCTTCCGTATCAAGTCTAAATTCTTTTCCTTCATCGACTTCATTTTCATCAATAAAATCATTATCTTCAAATTTTTCAATATGATTCCAAACCAATTTATTATCAATAATTTCACAATTATAAACAGTTGATTCAGGATTAATTAATTCACATTGTCTTGCAACAGATATTGCAGTTAAAATATAATCTCCAGTTGCCATTGCAAGTCTTATATTTGCTTTATTTAATATTGAAATTGTTTCAGCAGTTCTTGGTTTTAATTGATTTTGGACTATTAATAATCCCAAGAAAATCATTTTATTTTCTAATTTTTCTCTTTTTATTGTTTGAGATTCTAAATATGAAATTTTTACATTTTTATATGAAAATGCAAGTACACGAAAACCTTTCATTGTATATTTTTTAAGAACATCATTAAAATCAGGAGGTATTGTTTCTTTAAGACAAGAATCTCTAATTTGTTCAGGTGATCCTTTACTGAAAACTTTAAAGAAATCATCATTAACATCTCTAACCAAAACTGACATTCTTTGTAAATTGGTAGCAAATTCAAATGTTCTAATAACTCCTAATTCATAATGACTTTTAATTACTTTTTCTTCATCATCATCACTATTAAGTGCTTCTAATTCTTCACTTAATGATTTTTCATTTTTAGGTCTTAAATAAGTATTAATTATTGAATCCTTATCGGAATTATTTTCTAGAATCATCCATTCAGAAGCTTCAAACATTTTAACATCAATCGGATCTCCTAATACAATATCATTAATCATTGTAGCAGTATGACAAGATGCTAAACATTCAACAAAAAGTTGATTAATATCTTCATTTTTATTTTTAATTTTTTTCAGTCTTTTATTTTTATAATATTTATAAGCACGTTCAACATATCCTTTTGCACTTTTACTAAAATTACCAAACATAAATTCATCCCCTTTAGTTAACAAAATAGGTCTAAAACCATAAATACCTAAATCTTCTTCAGTAAGAGTACCAGTTTTATCTAAACAAATCATATTAACTTTCCCTGCAGTATTAACTTTATCTCTATTAACACAAATAATTTCACTTTTTCTTAATCTTGAAATAGCAAAAGAAATACCTATACCAAGACATGTAGGAAGACTAGGAGGAACAGTTGTAGTTGCAAGATCTAAACTTTTAATAATAACATCACTTGTTGGAATATTTAAATGAATTAAAATAGGAAGAACAATAAATAAACCAAAAATATAAACAAAACTCATAAAAATCATATATTTCATTGTATCACTTCTCGATTCTGTTCCTTCATTTTTAGGAAACACAATAGAACGAATTAAATTTCCTTTCCATGTTTCAAATCCAGTATAATGTGCTAATGCTGCTACAACTTCACCATTTTGACTTCTTTTTTGTAATACTTTAGTTCCACCAAATAAAAAACTTTTTTCTCCTTTTTCTTCAATATAATAATCTTTACTTCTTAATAAATGATTTTTAAAAATAGGAGTATTTTCACCAGTTAACATAGCTTCATTTACAATAACAGATCCAGTTAATAAAAGACAATCACAAGGCATTGCTATATTATCAGGTACTTCAAATAAATCACCAGGTACTAATTCAACACTTGATATTTGCTTTAATTTTTTTTCACCATTTTCATTATGTCTAAGTACATTAACTGTACAAGAATATTTTGCAACATTATGAAGTAAAATTAATGTTTTTCTATTATCATATGCAGTTGTGAAAAGAGATAATAAAGTTGAAAAAATAATAATTGTTGCAAAATATTCATAATTATCATTATACCACAAAATAATTGAAAATATTTGAAAAAGATAAAATGGATCTGAAAATTCTAAATATAATAATTTAGTATATGAATCAATATGAATTTGAAGATCACATTCACCAAAAATATTTCTCATAAATTCAACTTCATTCTCTGAAAGTCCTTGTGAACATTTTCTATGAATTTTTTGTAATGTTGTATCTAATTTAAAATCAACACCTTCAAAAGTTCCAGAATCTGGAATATAAATATATCTAAATAGTTTAAATTGAAATTCATAAATTTCATTTGATTCAAATGGAATATTAGTTTGATATTGAGTTCTAAGAAAATGAGTTCGATCTATTTGATGATTTACTTTTTTTTTATTTAAATCTTTAAAATAAATTTTATTATCTACTCCAATTACAGCAACAAATGAAGCATCTTGAAGAGGAACTTGTGCATAGAGAAAAATTAATTTAAGACGGGGGAACCAAACTATTAAAAGATTAAATATGAAAAATGACAAAATACTTAAAATTGAAAAGAAAAATAATTTTATATATGAATAAGATATTGGAATAATTATTTTTATCATTGAATAGTCTTCACATATATCTGCATATGATGATACAGTAAAAGTTTTCATTTCTGTTAATGATGGATCTAATAAACGTTGTTCTGAATTTCTATGAAGAAGTGTTTCTTCATATGGTCTTTCTGGAATTATATCTAATTCTGTGTCTTTTATAAATTTTTTCATTTTTTATTTGAGATTTATTTAATTTTATTTTTTTATTATCAATAATTATTCATTTATAAATTTAGTAAATAGAATAATTATTTGTAAAAATACTCAATAATATAAAAAAAATAATATATTTTATTAATAAATTAATTAAAAAAAAATTTTTGTTTTTTTTTTTTGTAATATAAAAATGTTATCTTTTTAAAAAATGAATGATTCAAGATATAGCATTGATAGCTCTCAATTAAAAATAGATTTCCTTAATAGAATATCAATAGATGATAAAAAAACAGAAAATCTAGAAAATACAAAACAAGAAACAAAAGAAAAACAATATTCAAATGAAAAAATCGGAATGTTACTAGCAATATTATCAACATTTTGTGGTTCCTTTGGTTCTTTTTACACAAAATTAATCCAAAGAGCATATCCAAATGAATTTCACGTAGTTCAATTTTTATTTTTAAGATGTTTCACTTTATTTTTTTTAACATTAATGCATACAAAAATAACAGGACAAAGAATATATAAAATATCAGAAATTCCTCATAAAGGATGGTTTTTTATGAGAACAAATGCAAATTTTTTTGGAGTTGCATGTATTACAATGTCATTATGGTATTTGAGAGCATCAACTGCAATTATGATTCAAAATATTCATCCCATTATTGTTATGATATTAAGTCATTTTGTTCTTCATGAAAAATTTTATTTTAGATATATTATTGGAATTATTATGTGTTTTTCTGGGTCATCTATAATTGTTTTAAATGAAAAAAAAGTAAATAAAGAAAATGTAAATTCATTAAATTCTGTTTCTTATACTGATACTTTTATTGGGTTAATTTTTGCTTTTATTGATATTATTTTTATTTCTTCTGTTAAAGTTTCAAATAAAATTTTAGTTAATGCTAAAGTTAATATTTCTACTCAAATGTTTTATGTTGCTTTAAGTACTTTAACTTATTCTTCTATCTATTCAATTTTTTTTGGTGGTGTTGTTTTAAAACCAGGTTATTTAGGCATGTGTTTAGTTCATGGGATTTTTTTTTATTGTGGAAATGTTATTTATAATAAAGCTTTGCAATTGGCTCCTTTAAGTAAATTAATTTTAATTCAATATACTAATGTTATTTTTATTTTTGTTTTGGCATTTCTTTTTCTTCATGAAAAAATTTTTTTTACTGATATTTTAGGAGCTTCTATTATGATGAGTTATATGTTTTATAATTCTTATTATCCTCTTCCTTCTAAATAATAGTCTTATTATATTTTCTTATTATTTTTTATTTTATAATATAATCATAAACAAATTTTTTAATTTTTTGAAATATATTAATTATACTAAAATATCATAATATTAAATTATTCTATATTTTCATTTTTTAAAATGTTAACAAGTTCATTATTTTTTTTTTTAATTAAAGGTTCTAAAATTTTTATTTCCTTCCTATCATAAGTAATAAGTCCATTAATTTCTGATTCAACATCTGTAGTTTGAGTATAAATAGCTGCAGAAAAACCACTTTTTACTAAATCAATCAATAAATCAATATATTGACTATATTTTTCAGTTACTTCTTCTTTACTATGTAATAAATCATAACCCCAATTTTCATCTTTCCAAGTATGTCCTTTAATTTCCAAACCCAATCCTCCATATTCACCTAAAACATTAATCAAACTTTTTTCATATAAAAATTGACTTGGAGCAGGATAATGATGTAAATCTAAAAAATTACCACAAATTCTATGATTTCCTCCAGAAGCAGCATTAATTAATCTATTTGAATCTAAATCTTTTGTAAATTCAACAACTTGTTCAGTTGAAAATTGTCCCCAAGCTTCATTAAAAGGAGTCCAAATGATAATACTTTGGAAAAATGTTAAAGAATTAATAATATCTTCCCATTCTTTATAATAATTTTTGATTGATGCATCACTTCTTTCTTTATCAGAACCACCATTTATTTTTGAAGGATCCCAATTACTTCCTTTAATATCACCACTTGGCATATCTTGCCATACTAACATTCCTATTATATCACATTGATAATAATATCTTGCTGGTTCAACTTTTATATGTTTTCTTATTGTGTTAAATCCTAATTCTTTTAATTTTTTTATATCAAATATCATTGCTTCTTCAGATGGTGGAGTATATAATCCATCAGGCCACCAGCCTTGATCTAAAGTTCCTAAATTGAATAATGCTTTATCATTTAAATATATCCTTAAATTACCAGTTGTATCGTTTAATGATGATACTTTTCTAATTAGAGTATATGAATCTATTGAATCATATAAATTTCCTGTTTTTGAATATAATTCTATTTTGAAATAATATAAATTGGGTTCAGATGGTGACCATGGATGAAAATAATTATCTGGAATATTAATAATAATATCTTTATTTGATGAATCAGTACCATTTATAATTACTTTTTCTTTGTAACTCAAAGTAAATTTAATAGGTAATAAAATATCTGAATTGATTTTAAAATAAACTTTAATTTGTTTCTTATCAAAATTATTATTAATAAAAATATTTGTAATATAATGGTCTTTAACAGGTTCAATCCATACAGTTTGCCAAATACCAGATACAGCAGTATACCAAATTCCATTAGGTTTCAATGTTTGCTTCCCAACAGGTTGATAACTAGTATCAGTAGGATCAAAAACTTTAACAATTAAATTATTTTTTTCATCATATTTAATATAATTAGTAATATCTAAAGAAAAAGGAGTAAAACCACCTTCATGTTCACCAACTTTTTTATAATTTATATAAATTTCACTTTTCCAATCAATCGCACCAAAATTTAATAAAATTTTATTGCCTTTCCATTCATTTCGAAGTTCAAATTCTTTTGAATACCATAATACTTCATTTTCTGTTAAATTTTTCATTACTCCTGATAATGATGATTCTAATGGAAAAGGAACTAAAATTTTTCCATCATATTTTTCTGGCCTAATATCATTTTTTTTTGTTATTGAATAATTCCATAAACCATTTAAATTTAACCATTCTTTCCTTTGCAATTGTGGTCTTGGATATTCTTTCCAAACTTCTTTTGGATTTAATTTTTCTCCCCATTCTGTTTTTATTTTATCACCTTTTGCTGACCATTTTTCATCTTCTTTTTTTTCTTTTGAATTAAAGTTTTTTAATATTATTATTAATGCTATAATTAATAATATAAAAAAGAGTGATGAAAGTATAATAAATATTATTGATATTTTTTTCCAATTAATGGTCTTATGTAAATGGAATTCCTGCAAATTATTATTAAATGGTTGATTATTATCATCCATTTTTTCCAATTATTTTATTATTTATGAAATTATAAAAAAATATATTATTATTTATTAAAATTTTAATTTTATATTAATTAAAAGGATGTATAGTAATATTATTGATAATCGAATAAAAAATAGCAATTAAATTGTCCTCAATATTCATTTTCTTTAATTTGCAAAATTTTATTTGAAGAAATAAGTTAATTGTAATTATGCTTAGCTTTTATTCAAAAATTATTTTATTTTTTAGATTATAATAAAATTCATTTTATTAGCATAATTGTGTTGTATATCAAAATTTCAATCAAAAATACTAAATATGAGAATCTTAAAATAAATTAAAATTTAATTAAATGATATGTAAATTATTTAAAAAAAAATATAAAAATTCCAAATTTCCAAATTTTTTTTTAAATATTAAAACACACTAAATATCTCAAAATTTTATTTTTTAAAACCATTCTTCTCAGCGAAATCTTTAACATTCACAACACATCTAAAATGTGGTCTTCCATGTTCTAACTTATCCAAGGCCTTAGGGAAATCTTCAAAAGAAAATTCTTCAACAGTAGGATAAACATGTTTTTCATGACATAACTTGACCATTTCATTAATATGAACTCTAGGTCCTAACCAAGATCCAATAAATTTAATTTCCTTAATAACAATAGTACTAGCAACAACACCCAAGACCCAATTATCTTGTGAAGGAACACCAACTTGAATAAAGTAAGCAGCTCTAGCACAACATTCAAAGAAATCAGCAAATTTATCATTAACAGGAAGTGTATTTATAATAAAATCAAATTTATCTTTTGCTTTTTTCATTTGCTCAGGGTCAGAACTTACAACAACTTCATCAGCTCCTATTTTTTTAACTTCCTCAATTTTATTACTACTTGAAGTAAAAGCAGTAACTTTATGACCAAGACTCTTTAAAAATTTAATGGCTAAATGACCTAAACCACCACAACCAATAACTGCAGTTTCCATTCCATCCTTAAGATATCTTTTCATAGGATAAAAAACTGTGATACCAGCACAGAAAAGTGGAGGAGCACTTTTAATATCAAAACCATTAGGTAAATGGAAAAAGAATTCAGCTGGTTGTTGTAAAGCAGTAGCATATCCACCCCAATGAGTATCATAAGTCAAATAATCACAATCACGGCAAAGTTCTTCAAGTCCTTGTTTACAATATTTACATTTTCCACATATTTCTCTTATTGTACCAAAACCAACTAAATCTCCTTTTTTAAAGTCTTTCACTTCAGAACCTACTTGACTTACTTCTCCTATTATTTCATGACCTGGAGCAAGAGGATATTTTGCATCGAACCATTTTGAACGACATATCATTGCATCTGTTTGACATAAACCTGTGTAGAGAATATTTGCTCTGAGTTCTTTTGGGCCAAGAGGAGGAAATTTAAATGGGAAACGAACCATTTTTTCCTTGTTTACAAATGCCCAGGCTATAGCATCAGCTTCTTTTTCATCTTTTACATGTTTATATAATGGATGATCGTATTTTTCAGGTAAGGACATTTTTTATTAATTTGTTTTATTTTTTTGATATTTATACTTTTTTTTAATTGATAAATTTCAATTATATAAAGTAAAAGGTTGTTTTTATTATTTTTCATTTATTTATGTAGTTATAAAAAAATTAAAGTTAATAAAAAATATATTATATTTTTTTAAGGAAATTTAATTATTATATTATATCTAATAAATTAATATTAATAAAATATAACATAAATTTTTAAGTTTTTAACTTAAAAATTTAATTTCAGCATTTACAAGTCTCATTAATTTTAAATCTTCGAAATTTAGTTCATCTTTTGTTCGAATATTATTATATGCATTATATAAATCATCAATTTGTTTTTTCCCAATCTTTATTTCTAATGATTGTCTACTTTCAAATTCATTATATATATCTAATTTATCTTGACCAATTTTAAAAGGAGGTCTTGAAAGAAAATCTAATAATTTAACTTGATCATGATCAAGTAAACTATATATTAATAAATCAATTTCTTGCATTTTTTGAATATAATTATAAACATCAAAAAAATAATGAATTTTTTCCTCAGCTTTAGTAAAAAATTCTTTTCTTCTTTCTTGTTTTTTTGAAAACCAAAAGAATAATTTACTCCATATCGCATCAAAAATTCCTAATTGATAATAATTGTCTTCTTTTTGTTTTTTTTTTATATTTTTCAAGTTTAAATTGACAATTGTTCCTAATTTTCTTTTATCAAAATCTAATGTCCCAATATTTGGTGATGAAAAATTTCCATTATTAATAAAATTTCTACTAGAATTTAATCTCTTGTCATTTTTTGATAAACTCAAATTTTTACTATTATTTATATTTAAGTTTAATTTATCAATTTCATCTTTTTCTTTTAAACTTACTTCTTTATTATCATCATGTGTATTATCTG
>Ga0310695_10006069_pt1 | contig 20351 bp, 16 predicted proteins | sample RumenRJG_04DNA_FD_203882 | JGI IMG/M metagenome (GOLD analysis project Ga0310695, IMG submission 203882) | Bovine rumen microbial communities from Lethbridge, Alberta, Canada - RJG_04 (v2) (version 2) | ecosystem: Host-associated > Mammals > Digestive system > Stomach > Rumen | place: Canada...
CCGATTATTCCGAGTTTCATAACCCCTCTCCGTTTCATTGGTGTCTGCAGACGTATCCGACTACTTGTTCCTCGTAAACAAATGCCGGATAAAGACATACAGACAAATGATAAATGCCAAAATATAGCCGAAAAAGCCAAGCGCCGGAATCCCCAGCAGCGTCGGTTTCATATCTGTCGTACAGATAATGCTCGAGCTGATGAGCAGCGCCATGACCCACAGGCCCATGACCACGTTTCGGACGAGCCTTCTCATCAGTTTGGAGAAGTTCTTGGTCGCGTCCAGTTCCATATTGATCCTGGCCTGGCCCTTGAGATACTCCTCTAAGGCCACTTTGATCAGGGGCGGAATATCCAGCGTTCTTCCGGCTGCCTTGTAGATGCGTCTGCCGGCCTTTCCCGCCTCCTTCCTGAAGTCAAAACTCTGCAGCATTTCCTCTTTGAGCCTGCCAGCAGCGATCTCCGCCATATTGATGTCGGGGCTGATGTTGAGCAGGACGCCCTGCATCTGCGTCAGGCCGCGCACCAGCATTGTCATACCGTGGGGAAGCCTTATGGAATTGTCCTTCATGATCTCCATGGTGTCCTTGAAGAATTCCACCGCATCGATGCTGCCCATGGACGCGTTTCCGTACCGGTCCATGAGGTCTCGAAGCTCCCCGTAGAGCTTCCCGGAATCGATCTTGCCCTGCACATCCCCCAGGTCCAGGATCGTCGACTCGAGCAGTGCGATATCACCCACTGCGATCGCCCTCACCGCCTGTGCCATGAGTTTGCGGTCACGATTGGTCAGACGCCCCATCATGCCCATATCGATCCAGACGATCTTGCCGTCCATCACCTTGACGTTGCCCGGATGAGGATCCGCGTGGAAAAAGCCGTCCTCCATGACCTGTTTGACATAATTGTTGACAAGCTTTCTGCCGATCTCTCCCAGGTCATATCCCTCTTTGAGGAGCGTCTCCTTGTCGTCCACCGGACAGCCCCCGATATACTCCATGACCAGAACACGGGATGTCGTATACTCATGATACAGCTTGGGGCAGCGTATATAGCGGATGTTCTGATTGTTGCGGGCGAACTCCTCCATGTTGGCGGCTTCTTTGAGAAAATCCATCTCCTCCTGCGCTGTTGACCACAGCTCGTCGAGGACCATCTCCAGATCTACGACATTCTTCAGCCCGCCCACCGGCGGCAGGAGTCCGACGGCTCTCTTGAGCAGTCCGATATCCCTGGCCATGATGTCGTATATACCCTTTCGCTCTACTTTGACAATGACATCCCGGCCGTCCAGCAGCTTGGCCCGATGAACCTGTGCGATGGAAGCGGACCCCAGTGTCTCCTTCTCGATCGAAGCAAATATGTGACGCCAGTCCTCTCTGTAGGAGCGGTTGATGACCTCCTCCACCTCCTCAAAAGACATCGGCGTGACCTCAGAGGTCAGCTTCATCAGCTCATCACAATAGCGCTGCGGCAGCACGTCGGAATGAAGCGACATGATCTGCCCCAGCTTGACATAGGTCGGCCCGAGCTCCTCCAGGATCGCGCGCAGCTTCTCCGGCGTCACTCCGCGAGTGATCTGGTGCCTGCGGAGCACTGCTGTGATCTCCCGAAGCCTCGGACGATTGTCCATCTTGGCTTTGTCGGCGGCGCCTGCTGCCCTGTCAGCTGTGTTGTCGGCTGCCTCACCGGTCGGCGCAGCCGGTATGTCTTTGTTCAAAGCATCGGAATTCAATGATCAGTCTTCTTTCTTTACAGCATCCTCCGCTTTCTGGATGAAAGCCTTGAGGTTTTCCAGTTCCTCGATCGTCATGCCGGCGATCTTCTGCTCCAGAGAATCTGCCTCTACCTTGATCTCTTCCTCTTTCTTTTCTACCGTTTCCTTGATCTCGGCATCCTTCTCCTGTGCCGCAGCGGAGATCTCATCCAGGCTCTTCTTCACATTGCGCTTCAGTTCCTGATTGAGTTCCTTGCCCTGCTCGACCGTGATCTCGCCTTTCTTCACAAGGTCTTCCACGATCTGCTGAGATTTTTCCGCTGTCGCTGCTGCTGCGCCAATGCCGACCAGAATCAGTTTCTTAATTCCGTCTCCGAGTTTCATATCCATGATCCGTTACCTCCTTACTACGATCCGATCAAATCTACAATAAAAAAATACAGCTTTGGAAAGAAGATCGTTCCGCCTGCCACGGCTGCCCAAATCGAAGAGATCAGTACTGCACCGGCTGCACAGTCTTTGGCCCTCTTGGCAAGAGGCTTCCACTCATCTGTGACCAGATCTACGACCGACTCGACGGCTGTGTTCAGCAGCTCCATCCCCATGATCAGGCCGAACAAAATGAAGCACAGACACCATTCGGTCACGGAAATCTTCAGAATATTGCCGAAGATCAGCACCATCACTGCCGCGAAGCAGTGAATCTTAATGTTCCTCTCTTCCACAAAACAGATCACAACACCGTTCCATGCATTCGCAAAGCTCTCGCGCAGGGACTGTCTTCTTGATCCCCCTGTATCAGCGGGAGTCTCCTGCTCTGTTTCCGGATTCTGCCTGATTTCCTCTCTGAAGCTCTCTTTTGCCATGCCTCCCCGTCCTGCCTTTCCAATTTCTAGTATAGCACTAAAACACGGGTGAATACAGAAAAAGAGCGGTGCCTTGGCAGCACCGCTCTCTCATAGTATCGATTATCTTGTCCGCACAGGAGCTGCTCAGGAAACCTTGTAGCAGATCTTGCCGGGGTTCAGGATCATCTTGGGATCGAATACTCTCTTGATGCCTTCCATGATGCGCATCTGTGCAGGGCCGGAGAAGTCAGCCAGATAGTCCATCTTGCCGTGGCCGATTCCGTGCTCACCGGAGATCAGGCCGCCCATCTCTGCTGCCTTGTGATAGATGTCTTTCATGAAGACTTCAACATCCTTCTTGAAGGTTGCCTCGTCGACTGTGTCGTCGCCGCAGGAATAGATGTGAAGGTTGCCGTCGCCTGCGTGGCCGAAGCTCTTGATCTTGAAGCAGTATCTGTCCTCTGTGGATTTAACATAGGTCAGGTACTCAGCGATCTTGGTAACAGGAACAACGACGTCGCACTCATCCAGCCATGTCGTCTCAGCCTCGATCGCCTCGAGGAAGGAGGAACGTGCTGCCCATGCATCGCGCTTCTTGTTCGGTGTATCTGCAACGAGAACGTCGATCGCGCCCTCTTCCAATACCATCTCAGCCGCTTTCTCAACGACATCGTTGAGTTCGTCCATATCATTTCCGTCAAAGGTCACAAGCAGGTAAGCGCCCACTTCGATTCCGCCGATATCCTTGGGGAATGTGCTTCTTCCGATGAAGCGCTCGGAGGAAAGAACGATCTCTCTCTCCATGAACTCAACCGCCTGAGGATTGAGGCCGTGCTTCATGAACTTCGGAACGGTCGCGATACATTCGTCAAGTCCCTCGAAAGGAATGATCAGGGATACGGTCTCCTTCGGAGCAGGGATGACCTTGAGGGTCAGCTCTGTAATGATTCCAAGTGTTCCCTCGGAGCCGATCATCAGGTTCAGCAGGGAATAACCGGTACTGGTCTTGGAAACGGTAGCACCGAGTTTGATGATCTCGCCGGTAGGAAGGACAACGGTCATAGCGCGGACATAGTCTCTCGTGCAGCCGTATTTGACAGCACGCATGCCGCCTGCGTTGGTGGAAACGTTGCCGCCCAGGGTAGCGAATTTCTCACCCGGATCCGGGGGATAAAGGAGGCCTCTGCCAAGAGCGTCTTCTGCCAGATCATGCAGCAGGACACCGGGCTCTACGCGGACAACAAAGTTATCCTCATCGTATTCCAGGATCTTGTTCATCTTCTGCATATCGATCATAACACCGCCGTGAATGGCGACAGACGCTCCCGTCAGGCCTGTACCGGCACCGCGAGGGATGACTGGGATATTGTTCTCATAGCAGACTTTAACGATCGCTGCGATATCCTCAGTTGTGGTTGCATCTACTACTACTTCTGGGGGATTAGAGCCGTAGATGGGCATCTCATCGCGGAAAAAGTCTTCGTTAATGTCACTGCCTGTATGCACCTTACCGGGTACGATCTTCTCGATCTCAGCGACGATTTCCGGAGTCACTTTGTTGTACTGCATACTTTGCTCCTTTCATAAATTTGCCTGAATACAATCGTCTGATTCCATTCAAGCCTGCACTATAGTTACTGTGTTCCTAAATATACCCAAAATTGGTTTACCAATTTCCCCTTATTGGTTCTACCATTATGGTTCCATCATAAACGTTTTGTCAAAAATTGTCAATTCTGCAATGACTATCGACTCTTTTTTCTATGTTTTTACCAGTTTATGTGCCGCATTTTGTTAGTATTTTCCTATCAGGACCGCAATTGTCTGCAGGACTTAGTCCTTAAACATCTGAATATACTTGAAATGTCTTTCCAGTCCCTCAAGCCCGGTCTGCAGGTTGCTGTTCACGACGCCCATAACCAGCATTCTGTGCGCGTCCTCCAGCTTGTCATTGGTCCTCATCCCCTCTATGATCTTGCCGCGAAAGACCGGAATATAGCCTTCGATCACATTCAGCAGTGCCTTGTAAGTCGTGATCAGGTAATCATTGCGGGACGCTTCGATCAGTGTCATGTGCAGCGCCATATCGTGTTCGTAGCGGTCCTTCTCCGTCTGGGCTTGGAGCAGCGAATCGAGATGGGCCGCAATGACGATCTTCTGCTGCTCGGACGCATAGTCCACCGCAAGATGCATGGCTTCTCTCTCCAGACAATAGCGGAACTGCGTCAGATCGTCTCTTCCCATTCCTTTCATCGTATAGATGAGTGAGAGCATCTCCGTCATCGGCTCGTCAAAATTCAGAGACACGTAGTGTCCCGCGCCGTGCTGCGACATCGTCATGCCCATGTTCTCCAGGATGCGCAGCCCCTCGCGGACAGAATTGCGGCTGACTCCCAGCTGTTCTGCCAGTTCCCTTTCGCCGGGGAGCCTTTGACCCGGCTCGAAGCTGCCGCTGAGTACACCGCTCTTTACATAGTCGATCACGATCTTATATGGCTTGTCTTTCTTAAGTTCTTCGTTTTGATCAATACTCGCCATGATCTCCCCCGTTTATTTCCAATTCAGACTTCCTGCACAGTCATTCTGTTCGGTATTCCCACTCACAAATTCAGCTCTGCTTGAGGCAGATCAGGGATCCGTTGCGCCCGGTGACATGATGGTCTCCCCTGTAAGAATTGTATTCCTGTGTATTGCACATCGTGCACACGCCGCTCAGGAATATGTGCTCCTCAAGTACGCCCATCTCGATCATGAGATCTCTGTTCACAGCTGCCGTATCCATGAAATACTTCTGCCGGCCGTTCACGATGCGGTCCCTCCTGCAGTATTTTGACACATCCGTGATCGTCCGGAACTGCTCCACCACATCGTCCTCGATCTCAAAACAGCACCCGAGAATGCTCGGATTGATGTAGACCTCGATATTCTTCGGCCTGCAGCCATAGTGAGAAATCATTTTCTCCACCGCCTTGGGGACGATCTTCTGTACCGTTCCCTTCCACCCGCTGTGGACGTTTCCGATCACTCCAAGCACCGGATCGTACAGAAAGACACTCTGGCAGTCCGCCGTATGGATCTCCAGGGCGACGCCGCGAAGCGCTGTCAAAAGACCGTCAGCCTCTCCGACTTCCTCCTCCAGATTCTGCTCGTCCACAATGACCACACGGCTGCTGTGGATCTGGCGCGTACACTTCTTCACTTTGCGGAAGTGATAGCCGAAATCGCGCTCGATCCCGGCGATCAGCTGCTCCCTGCCCTCCCCTTCGAGCCGGGCGCCGCCGAAATCCATCGGCTTTTTGGAATACAGCGACAGGATCCGAGCGTTATTGATTCTCTTAAACATATAATACTTTCTGTCAAGAACAGAATCTACTGTCATCTCATCATTCTCCCTATATCATCCCGCACGCCGATTCGGACACGCAGCCGTCATCTTCCCCGGCGCCGGGCAAGCCCGGCAGCGATCAGCAGCGTTATGATCGCGACGACTGCCGCCGCAATGACCACATAGTACTTCCTCGACTCCGGTCTCTGCCAGATGGGAAGATCCGATCCCGCCTCATTGCGGATCAGGAGGGTCCTGCTGCCAAAATCCTGGATCGCCGCATCGACCTCTCTCGCGTTGATGCTCAGGTCCTTATTGACAGTAAAAGTGATCCCGTCACTTAAAAGTTTGTACCCATTCGGTGCAGAAACTTCCGTGAGCAGGTAATCTCCCGGGACCAGGTCGTACACCGTGTATCCCTCTTCGCTTTCGACTGTGAACTGCCCTTCCTCCAGCGCCTGATCCTCTGTAAACGGGCTGTATCCGCCGTCCTCGTCCCGGATCTCAAGCTTGAACACCGCGCCTGCGATCTTCTGGTCCGAGTCAATGCTGTTGACACTTACGATTCTCAGATAACACGAGTCCTTGGTGTTGGTGATCGTCATATGTGTCCCGCCGGTGACATATGCGGCCCTGTACTGCGGGATCGACGTCTCTTCGATCGTGTATTCGATCTCGTTCTCCCCTGAGGCGTCATACTTGACAAGGTCATCAAAGACGAGCGACAGCGCATTGTCCGCCGATGCCGTTTGGCCAAGAAGCAGCTCTTCCTGCAGGTTCGGGTCAGGGAACTGAATCGCTTCCGGTTTCGTTCCGGAAGGATTCTCTGCTGTAGAAAAGCTCTTGTAGATCGCGGCCCCGCCGTCGTCCGCGTCCTTTCCGATCACTTGCGTCGTGAGGACATTCCCGCCCCCGTCCAGAAGGCTGATCTCCACATCCTGCCGCTTATCTGTCCTGCCATCTTCTTCCACCCATACCAAAGTGGCACTCATGGTCACTGCCGGTGACAAGAAGTAATAATCTCCAAATCCGTCCTTCCCGACGTAAAAACGGTGTCCGCTCTGGTCAAAGCTGCCCGGGATCTCTGTCTCGTTGTAAGATGAAGCGAACAGATCGCTGCCGGCTCTCACCCGATAGCTGTCGTCCGCGTCCGTGCCTTCGAATCCGTCCACAGACACGGCAAAAGACCGATATCCCTCGGGCAGACTTGCCTTGTGCTCATCCTTCACTTCGCCGCCGCTCATGCCGGTGACGGCAACGGTGAGCCCCTCAAAGCGCCCTCCCGCAAGCTGCACGAAGGTTCCCTGATAGACACCCTCCAGATTTCTGCCTGACGTGTCCGATTTGGTCTCTTTTCCGGTGCCGTCCCTTGTGTCCAGCGCAAACTTCTCGCCATCGCAATAGGCATGTATGTCCGCATCTGCCAAAACACTGATCTGTTCCGCTCTCTTATTGAGCGCGCCGGAGCCGATCCCCGCAGCTCCCCATCCGCCGGTGGCTGTGACTATGCCGCCCGTGATCTCCACGTTCACAGACGTGTCCGCTCCGTTGGTAAAGCCCGCTGCTTTGCCGACACCGGAGCCGATCCCCGCACCGCCGGACATCTCTCTCTTCGTGCTCGCATAGCCGACCGCATTGACCGTTCCTCCCGAAATGGTCACATTGCAGATTTCCGCGCCGTTTCCGGTGCCGATCCCGGCGCCATACTGTCCGCCTGCAGCCAGATCAACAGTGCCGCCCTCTATTTTGACAAAAGAGTCCTCCTCGGGGATCGTCTCCGTCTCATCGCGGCTCTCCTTGGATGCCAGAGAGCCGTTTCCGATCCCGGGCGCGCCTGAGCCGCCGACAGCCTTGATGATGTGTGCCTCCTCGCGGATCGTCGTCTGTGTGTGCCCCAGGTAACCGCCGCCGATCCCGGCGCCGCCGCGATGCAGTGCGCCGTCGCTTCCGTTTGCACCTTGCGTAAGCCTTATCACACCGCCGGTGATCTCGATATAGGCATCCGCGCCGATGCCGCCGCCGATCCCGGCGCCCAGCCAATCCGACTCCGCCTCGTCGATCGTGCCGCCGGTCATCGTAACTGTGGCATAATGCCTCCCGGCTCCAAGACCGCTGTTCCCCTCAGCGATCTCGATGCCGCGGCCGCTGCCGATCCCGGCGCCGCCTTCCCTGCCTTTGGCATGGACGATATGCGCCTCGCCGCCGATACGAATCTCGCCGCTGTCCATATGGCTTCCGCCGCCGATCCCGGCGCCGCCTCCGTATCCGTCCGCGGTGATATTCCCGCCCTCAAAGATGAGCGCGCCCCACTGTCCGGCGTGTCCCGAAACAGCGTCGTTCGCGTCGCTGTCGCCTTCGGCATTTTCTGCTGCGCCGGCATTTTCTGCTGCGCCCGCTTCTTCTGCTGCGCCGGTGGTGCCTGTGGGTTCTGACGCGCGGTAGGCGAGGTTTACAGCGGCCGTATCACTGCTTTGCTCAGCGCTGGGTTCTGAACCTGCTGCACTGCCGATCCCGGCAGCCCCTTCCTCACCGATCGCCGTGATATCACCGGAAGTAAACTGTATGTTCCCGTATTTTCCGGTCCTGTTCAAACTGCCGCCGATCCCTGCGGAACCGCGCCCGCCTTTCGCTTTCAGTGATCCGCTGCCGCTGAAAGTGACCTTGCCGATCGAGTCACCCTCTTCTCCGTCAAATCCGACTTCAATACCGGCATAGCCGTCTCCGCCCGTAAGCTCGTTATAGGATCCGTTTCCGAGCACGATCTCTGCCGTCACACCGGGTTCGACTGTAATGGCGGCCCCGTATACAGGTGATGTGATCGTCAGTGAAGCGATCTCGACCACCGCATCTCCCGAAATCACAATTCTGTGTGTATGCGAGCTGTTCTCATCACTCGATATTCGAATACTGCCTCCCCGAATTTCGAGGAAGCCTTCTTCTTCATTGTAGGACAGATCCAAATCCTCTGAGGCATTTGACAGAACAAACTCTCCATATGTGTTCTGCTTCGCCGGGACTATTGCAAATCCATAGACAGCAGGACTGTCCGTCTCAAATTCAAAGATCGTGCCGAAAATCTGCTGCGCAGCCGGTGTCTCAGATGCCGATGTGCGCCCGGTCGTGCCGCCCTGCTGCGTGGGATCATTTGTTGTGCTTCCTTGCTGCGCGGTATCATTACGCCCGTCAGATCCTCCATAAGGATTTGTGGTGCTGTCCCGAGGTGTTGTGCTGTCCTGGGTCGTATTGTCCTGGGGTGTTTTGTTCTGGGTCGTATTGTTCTGGGTCGTATTGTCCTGGTTTGTATTGCTCTGGGTCGTCCCGTTCGGATCTGTGGAGTTTCCCTGAGTCGCAGAATTTGAGTTCCGGTCGTCCACAGGCGGTGCAGGCAGCTCCAGCACACCTTCCGATACCTGTGCTTCGACGATCACGGGTTCTGCGGAAGAGTCTGCGTAATACACTGTTTTGACAACTTCATTTTCTTTGAGCTGCCCTACGTCGCTCAGGCACACGCGGATTTTGACCTTGTCCTTGGGGGTGACCGGCTGTCCGCCTGCCGTCAGGTGCAGTTCCAAATACTTCGCATAGCGCATCATGGAGGGAATACAGTTCAGTGCCGTTCCGGTCTGTGCATTATACTCTGAAGCGTCAGCCACCTCTGCCGTAAGTGTCGCGCCGTCGGGAACCCCTGCACTTGCGCCATAAGTAAGCGTCACCCCAAAGCCTGTACCACTGTAAGAAAGCGTCTTCTCAGCGGCGGCCTGTGTTGATGACGGATTCGGATCGGTATCTGTTGTCTGCGATGTGCCGTCAGGTCGGTCTGAACCCGTAGACTGGTCAGTTCCCGGCTGCTGATCCGGGCTCGTGTACTGGTCGGTTCCCGGCTGCTGATCCGAGCCGGTGGATTGGTCGGTCCCGGCCGGCTGACTTGAACCGGCGGTTTGGTCAGTCCCTGTGGGCTGACTTGTGTTCAGAGCCGAAGACTGCTTCTGTGCAGCACGGACATCTAATGGATCAGCCATTGAAATAACGGGAACAGCGCATAATAAAGAAGCCATTGCAAGTGCAAGGGCCTTCCCCACAGCCTTCCCGAAGTAGTGATCTCTCATCTGTATCCTCCTGATTCACGGAGCCGCTTAACCAGCAAGTCGTCTATATACAAAATCATCTGCATCCAAAATTATCCGGGATCCAAAGTCATCCGGGATCCAAAAAAGAAGATCCTCTGATCAATATTTTGAATCTATACATTAATTCTATCTATTCGTTTCTAAAAAAACAATCATTCCGAGGCACTTCAATCTTTCTTTATAATTGAGGCTGTATTTTGATCTGCTGATTCAGAATCCTGATCAGACTTGTTTTCGTAACAAACGCATTACAAAAAGACCTTCTGAAACCCGATTCTTCACCCGGTTCCGGAAGGTCTTTGATCTCATGCGGCGACTGACGGGACTCGAACCCGCATATGGCGGCATCACAAGCCGCTGCATGGCCGATTCTGCCACAGCCGCAGTATCCCCGGCACGAATCGAACGCGCAACAAGTGGTTCGTAGCCACCCGGTTTCTCCGTTAGCCTACAGGGACATATTGGAAATGGAGCTTGCGGGCTTCGATCCCGCCGCCTTCTGCTTGCAAAACAGACGCTCTCCCGAATGAGCTAAAACCCCATGTAAAGCCGATACTCTGATTCGAACAGAGATTAAATGATTACTGATCACCCGTACTTGCCCTTGTACTATATCGGCATCTGAAACTGCTGCCCCGCCTTTGAACGGAGCTTTGGTGAGAGGGAACAGCAGGGCCCGAACCTGCATCTGACGGGTTAAAAACCCGCTGCATGTCCGTTCTGCTGCATACCCGGATGTCTCATACAGGACTCGAACCCGTATCGGAGGATTAGAAATCCTCTGTCCTCTCCTATTGGACGAATGAGACACAGATCACATATAACAAACAGACTGAGAACTTGAATACCCTCAGCAGTTGCCCTTGGGCAGAAAGGCAGGATCTCGTCCTATGGGTTTTCCGTTGGGCTCACCTTGCGGCAAGTCGGGACTAATTGTCCCTTTATCCCCATCACTGGGTTTATCTCAAAGGGCCGAAACCACCCTTTTGGAGACAGGGGACAGAGAACCGTCCCCTGTCTCCATAGCCCGGTGGGTTGGATTCGAACCAACATCTCTGTGTTTGGAGCACTGAATTAACAATCATTGCCGTCGAAATCCCGAACAGGATTTTGTTTTTTAAACTCTCCCGTTGAGCTACCACCGGTTATAGTAGGAACAGGCGGAATCGAACCGCCGATCTCCTGCGTATCAGACAGGCGCTCTCACCAACTGAGCCATGTTCCTTTATCTGGGCCGCGTTAACGGCCTGATCACCCCAACGGGATTCGAACCCGTATCTCCACACTGAGAATGTGGCAACCTGCTTCCGTTAGTGCGATGGGGCGTTAATGGGTCACCAGGGATTCGAACCCTGATCTCACAGATTAAGAGTCTGGTATAATAACCGTTATACGAGTAACCCATAAAAAATCTTTTGATAAACAGATCTGTGAATAAAGAAAACCGCTTCCCTTGGTCAGGAAAGCGGTCTGATTCTGCAGTACGGGATATTCGGATGCACTTATGCATCCATATAAAATCCCCTTGCTGCGAGGGTGCTTTGCTTTTCTGATAAGGGTATAGTTAACAGACGTTTCCGAGTTCCCCGGAATCGCTTCGCTTCGTGTTCTTTATTCTTGCAGATCAAAATGTTTGTCATCATAATAGTCATCATTGTGTTCATCATCTCTCATTTCTCCTTCTGATCCATGACCCTTTTGATTTCCGGATTCGAACCGTATTTAAAGCGTGACAGGCTTATTTTTACCATTTAACTGATTGCTGTGAGGGTCACATATTTTTCTGACGATATTTTAACGATGATTGAAAATGTCGGATTCGAACCGCGCCTCTGCGTCCCAAGCGCAGCGTGCTTACTCATTACACCACATTCTCAGCAGCCTCAACGGGAATCGAACCCGCGCCTCCGGAGCGACAGTCCGGTGTACTCGCCGTTATACTATGAAGCTGTATTGTGCAGGCCGGCGGATCCCGGCCCGCATTTTTATCTGTGTTTTTTCTATCTGTTATTTCCTTCTGTGTTTTCCTGTAAATGTTTCCTATATGCAATTTTTAATAAATCATGTATTCATTAACCGCACTCCATGTCGATCATATCGACTGCGATGATCTCATCCACCGTTACGTCGAACATTGCAGCCAAGATCACCATGTTGTCGATCGTAGGCATAGCCGTTCCGTGGATCCACTTGTAGATTGCCTGAGGAGTTGTGAAACCAAACACCTCCTGCATATCCCTCACAGTCATACCTGCTCCGATACGCATACGGTTGATGTTCTGTCCGGTAGCGACAGTGTTGACCATAGGGAAATTCATCATACCGCACCTCCTGTATGCCGGCAGCACCGGCACACAGGGGGCCGGTCATACTGCCTCTTTTATTACTTTTCCATTCGGTTCATCCTTACTTATCTCCCCTGAGGGGTTCAGGATCGCGCGGTGAATGTCAAAATAGAGCTTTCTCATCTGATTTTCCTCTTTTTTCTACTGTAATCTCAGTCTTCTTATTCTCGGGAAATACAAAAGCCGCTTGTCTTTTCGGACAAGCGGCTTTCTCAGCATTAATCACTGCTATCGATCTGGTTATTCCGTGGCTGGCGATAAAGCGCCCGGTTCCAGACATCCACTCGATCCGGTCATATGAAGGCATACACAAATAAGCCATTCCGCGCGCTTGGCGGTCGGCATAATTGTCCCCTGAAGATCAAACAAGCGATATGTATTTTCAATTCTGTTTGAATGTATCTGCAGCATTGCCTCTCCTTTCCGGACCTGTAGTCCTTTTTTTACTACGCTCACTATAGCACTTATTGCTTAGGCTGTCATTAAACTCGTAGTATAAAGCTTTCTGTGTTATTGCAGGCGGGAATCACAAATGTATCTTGTCTTAATTTGTTTTTAGTTTGTTTTTTAGTTTGTTTTTTCCCTCTACTATTACATACGCAAAAAAACAGAAAAGGTAACACATTATTTTAGAAATTTAACGGATATCTTTTCCGGCGCCATTTCTGATATCACTTCACTGTTATCTTTCTGTTATTTCACCGGGCCGAAAGCTTTCACCGGCCATACCTTAAACACAAGTTCCCCGACGATCTGGTCTGCGGCAATGCATCCGACCGCCGCGTTCCGCGAGTCGATGGAGGCCGCTCTGTGGTCTCCCATTACAAAGATCCTGCTCTCGGGCACCTGATAGGGGAGCTCTATGTTGGTCTCGCCGAAAGCGTGCTCGTCCACATACGGTTCATCGAGCTGCTCGCCGTTGACGTATACGTATCCGTCCTTGTCGATATCCACTAAGTCGCCGGGGCCCGCGATGCAGCGTTTTACCAAAAGCCTGTTGTTATAATAGAAGGCTATGATATCTCCCTGCTCAAAACGGCCGGCCTTCTTCGATACGACGATGTCGCCGTCTGAAAGTGTAGGCGTCATCGATGAGCCGTAGATCTGCAGGACCGGCATCCACAGTGTTGCGATCAGAATGGCAACGGCTGCGACGGTAATGAGCGTGAAGACGGTGCTCCGTATCGTGTTCCTGTATCTTCTCTTGTACCGCTCTCTCTTCAGCTCTTCTTCTAATTCTGAGAGTTCCGGTCTTGGGCGCTTACGTTTGTTGGCGTCATCCGGCGTGTGTTCCTGTCCCTTTATATTCTGTTCTGCTTCCGGAATCTTCTTCTCGTCGCTCAATCTTCCCTCCATGCAGATCATCTGCCCGTGCGGTCTGCGATCTCTTCAGGTCTGCGGATCATCTGCCTGCGCGGTCTGCGATCTCCTCCAGTCTGCGGATCACGATGTCGAGAGAGGCTGTCTTGTCCAGGTCTTCCCTGCATCTTGCCAGCTCTTTCTTCAGCCGGCGGTTCTCGAGACGAAGCCTGTCCGCTTCCTTGGTCTCATCGACCAGCATCTCCAGAAGTTCCGTCCTGGTGAGCTTGTGCAGGTCCTTATTCAGATCGCCTTCGCTCTTCGAGGAACCCCGTATAGACCCAAACATGCTCTCGATTCTCCTGAAGCCGCTTCCCGGTCCTTCACCTGTATTTCTCTTTCCGTCTTTTGCACTTTCGCTGTTATTCTTTGTCTTTTTCTCGTCCATATCCGAAATACAGATCTCCTTCTTTTAATCAGACCAATTATAAGGTGTTTTCAGACTCGCTTCAAGTAAATGGTACAAACTCTACTCCACCGATTTGAGCGATTCGACCATGTCGATCTTTCGGATGTAAAAATAGGAGAAAAAGTTCACAGAAAGCGAAAAGACCGCGGTCAATACAACAGCATACAAATAACTGCGGCCATGAAGCCCGTGCCCGAAGATCATATACTCCATCTCGATCGTTCCGATCAGCCAGCGGTGCAGCCACTTGCCGGCATACATGCCCAGCAGCGCTCCCAACAGTGTCAGGACCATGTTCTCGCGATACACATAAGATGCGGTCTCACCGTCATAGAAGCCCAGCACTTTGAGCGTGGCAAGTTCGCGGACGCGTTCCGTCACATTAATATTGGTGAGATTGAACAGCACAAGGAATGCCAGCATAGCTGCTGCGAAAATAATGATCCAGACCACGATGTCCAGACTCTTCATACTCTCTTCGAAGTGGTCGCGGGTCTCATCGATGCGGCTGTAGGTCACAACGCCTTTGATTTCTGAAACGCGCTTTGCAACAGCCTGAGGGCTGAGATCGAGAGATGTTTCTTCCGCAGATTCGGATGACACATCCGCCGTTTTGACCATCAGAAGATTGTTCGCAGGCTTGATGCCGAAGAGCTTCTTGTAGTAGGAAGAAGTCATGTAAATATGGTGGTTGACATAGTTCTCGCAGATGCCGCCGACGACCGCCTCGTACTCCACTTCGTCGTCCACGAGAGCGACCGTGTCGCCCTCCGAAATGCCCAGGCGGTCGCTCAGTTTCTCATCGATGATGATCGTGCTGTCCGTGGGGGCAAGGCGGGGCAGGGGCGGTATTTTGCCATAGCGGCGCAGGCCGTCTGCGCGCGGATAGAGGTTGACGTAATCATCGATATAATTGCCGTCAGGATCGGTATCCGTTCCGGCAGGCCGCCATTCCGAGGAGGCCTTCAGGATCACATTGTCCACAGTACCCTTATCGGTTCGCACACTGATTGTTCCCTCGTAACATCCGGCAAAGGACGCGATCCCCGGTTCCGCATCCAGTGCTGCCATGAGGTCCGCGCGGTCCGATGGCGTCAGGTCGCTGCTGATGGAAATGGTCGCGTTGTAGGGCATCAGGTCGTCGAACTGCCACGTCAGCACGTCGAAGATCGAGTCGCGAAGGCCATAACCGGTCACCAGGAGCGCTGTGCATCCCGCGATGCCGGCGATCGTCATCCAGAAGCGCTTTTTATAGCGGAAGAGGTTGCGCACGCTGACCTTCTGGATAAAAGAGAGCCTCTTCCAGACTGCTCCGATGTATTCCAGGAAGATCCGTTTGCCGGGCTTGGGCGCGCGGGGGTGCAGCAGCTCCGCCGGTTTGGCCAGAAGAGTCGCATAGCAGGCTGCAAAAGCAGCGCCGGCCGTCGCGAGGATGGCGGATCCCAGTGAATAGAGCGCAACCAGCGGCGAAATGCTCATCTCCAGCTTTGGCAAAATATAGAGGATCCCCCATTCATAATAGATGAGCGCAGGGAGCGCCGTGCAGCCGATGATGAGGCCCGCCCCGCCTCCTGTCAGGCTTGCGGCCAGGGCATAGCCGATGTACTTGATGGAAATGGCAAAGGTCGAAAAGCCCAGCGATTTCAGTGTACCGATCTCAGAGCGGTGGTCTTCGACCATTCTGGTCATAGAGGTGAGCGAGCTGAGTGCCGCCACAAGGAAAAAGATCAGCGGAAAGACATCCGCCAGGTTTCCCATTCTCTCCGCGTCCGATGAAAACTCCACATAGCTGCGGATCGTCTCGCGGCTGAGGATGAACCACTCGCCGGAGGGAACTTCCAAGCCGGAGAAGGCTTCCCCGCCGCCTGCTGCACTGCCTGACTCAGCGATTCCCTTGATCAGGGCGGCGATCATATCGGTAAACGTCGTATCACTGCTGATCTGTTCGCGGCGGATCCTTCCGCGCTCTTTGGCCAAAGGCTCCAGCGCATCAATGAAATCGTCCACTTTCTCCTGATATTCATCATCTCTGTAGCAGTTGTACTGATCCAGACCTTCGAGTTTCAGATAGATCGACGAATAATAATCCTGGGTGAAGCAGTCTTTTGGCAGGGCTACAAAACCGCTGACGCTGCCGCTGCCCACGCTGGAGTTTGCTCTTGTTCTTGATATGTAGAGAGGACTGCGGACGATGCCCACGATCGTGTAAGTGTGCTTTGTGGATTTATTGGTTTCCGGATGAGATGCCGAGGTGTTCTGCCTGAGCGGGTCCTCGCCCAGGGCGCTGTCAAAGGATTCCTTGGTGTCGATGGTGATCGTGTCGCCGATCTGCTTGTGGGTGGTCTCCAAAATTTTGATCTCTGTGACGCACTCGTCCGGCGACTGCGGCATCCGGCCGTCTGTCAGGTCGAGAAGGTTGATTTGCTCGGGGATCGAGAACACGTTGACGCTGTCTTCCTCCAAAAGCGCATCAAAAGAGCAGCTTCCCTCAGCCGCGCTCACGCCCTGATGCTGTGAAACAGCCTTCAGGTCTTCTTCCGTGAGCCCGAGCATTGAGACAAGCCGCACATCCATGAAATGCTGCCGGTCGTAGTAGCGGTCCACTGTATACTGCATGTCCGGCGCTGTCATGCGAAGGCCTGCGAGAAACCCGACGGCCAGCAGACTCATCACGAACAGCGACAGAAAGCGCTTTTTCGTGTGCAGGATCTCGCGGATCGTGTCCACAAGAAGCCTGCTTGCTTTTCTGCGTTTAGCCACTGTGGAGGGACTCCTTTGTGTTCCTGTGTGTTCCCGTGCCTCGGGAATCTTACTCTTTTCCCTTCATTAACTGTTCCTGGTACTTTTTTGACACGGTCATAGTGTCCCTCATGAATGCCAGATAATACGGCTTCAGCTGCTCATCCCGGATATATTCGACGTTTCTGGCCAGCACTCTTAGCTCCTGCGCCTCGTCTGCAACTGCAAGGCCATGCTCTTTTTTGAATGCGGCGATCTCTCTCACCGCCTGCATCCTCTGTTCGAAGAGCTCAGCCATCTCCCGGTCAATGTCCTGTATTTTCTTTCTTGCTGCTTCAAGCTTCGTGTTCATGACTATACTCTCCGTCCCCGGCTAACCCCGGGCCCGAGGTTCGAGGAAAGCCTATTTCGCCCCTCTGAACATAAACTTCCTTGCGATTCCGATCCCGATCTTGTAGGGCAGCGGGCGCAGCGCTTTATCCGCCTCAACCAGCTTCTCCCGAATGGGAATGCCCTGAGGGCAGTGCTTCTCGCACTTCCCGCACTTAACACACTGCGAAGCGAACGCCGGCTCCTTGGTAAGTCCGACGGTCTGCGCGAACTGGAATCTCCCCTGTGATTTGGACTCCGTGAACATCGTATTGTAGCACCGGAAGATTCCCGGAATATCCACGCCTTTGGGGCAGGGCATGCAGTACCGGCAGCCTGTGCAGCCGACCTTTTCTTTCTCGCGGATCTTCGCCTTGACCACCTCCAGCGTGGCGAAATCCTCCTCAGTGAGATGGCCGGCGGCGGCCTCCGAAGCTGTCCTGCAGTTCTCCTCGACCATCTCCAAAGAATTCATGCCCGACAACACGACCGTCACTTCCTTCTGGTTGTACAGCCAGCGCAGTCCCCACTGTGCCGGTGTCCAGTCCCGGCCGCTCTTCTTCATAACATCCAGCGCGCCGCCCGGCAGCATATTGACAAGCTTTCCGCCGCGCAGGGGCTCCATGATCACCACGGGAATCCCTTTTTCAGCGGCTGCTTTAAGCCCTTTCACGCCCGCCTGCGCCACCTCGTCCAGATAATTGTACTGGATCTGGCAGAAATCCCAGTCGTAATCCTCAAGGATCCTCAGGAAGTTCTCCGTGTTCCCGTGATACGAGAACCCGATGTTCTTAATGGCGCCCGACTCTTTTTTGGCACGGATCCACTCCAGGATCCCGACCTTCTTGAGCTTATCCCACATTGCCACATCCGTCAGGTGGTGCATCAGGTAATAGTCGATATAGGTCGTTCTCAGCCTCGCCAGTTCCTCGTTAAAGTATTTGTCGATCGCCGCCCTGCTGCCGATCATGTACTGGGGCAGCTTGGTCGCGATATGGACCTTTTCGCGGATGTGGTTGCGCTCGAAGATCTCGCCGACCGCCGCCTCGCTCCCGGGATATATGTACGCTGTGTCAAAATAGTTCACGCCCGCCTCATACGCGGCCATGAGCTCTTTCTCTGCCTTGTCGATATCAATACTGTTCCCTTTTTTTGTAAAACGCATGCAGCCGTATCCCAGTACTGACAACGGAGTTCCGTATTTGTCATTTCTGTACTGCATTTTTCTCCCCTTCTTTAATCTCTTTTTATTTGATCTCTTTTTCTTTTTTCTCCTTTTCCCTGATCTGCTCCTCCAGGATCGGGTAGCTGGTTCCTTCCATCTCCCTGACCTCACGGACATAATCTTCCCACAGTTCATGCCAGGAGCTGTACTTGGGATCGTCCCTGTGATCTGTCAGATCGCAGTTGTCGCGGAGATAATTGCCCAGATATGTGGTCATCTTCCTGGCTCCGTACAGATTCAGGTGGTCGCCTCCGTCAAAAGTATCATGCTCCCAGTCGATCTGTATTTTGTCCCGGTCGTAGTTGGCGTCGATATAGTCCACGCCGCACTCCTCCGCCAGCTGCGCGACCGCATTGTGCATCCGAATGTCATAACAGGCCGCCGACGCGCCGCTGTAGAGCACGACCTTGATCCCCCTGCGGCGGCAGTACGCGAGGACCATCTTGAATACCAGCTGCTGCCTCATGTGAATGGGATAGATCTCCTTGTCAGGCCAGTAGTAATACTCCTCCCCGGAATACGGCTTCACCGCCTCGTTGACCAGATATCCCTTGTAGTACTTGCGGATCCCCCTGCCCTCCAGCCAGTTCTTCCAGATATAATGATATTTGATAAACGGGACCCTGTAATTGATGTACTCCGTCAGAATGATCCCGCAGAAATCAAATATATTCTCCTCCCGGAACAGGTTGTGCGCCTCCCACAGGATCACTTTCACCGGCTGCTTCTTAAGCGTCGTCCGGATGTAAAAATAGGATTCCATCGCTTTCTGAAGGTCGCGCCCGATGTTGTAGGACGTATAGCCGTAATCCTGAAAGAGTTCCATGGGTGTCAGCGAAATGTTGCAGACACTGTCCCCGACATTGAGGACATCGATCGTCCCCGGCTCCTCCGTGGTGACCAGCGCGATCCTGGCGTCCCTGTCTGCCACATAACCCTTCTGCGCCCAGTATCCGCCGCCAAAAAACATCGATAAAACCGCCAAAATTGCGATCAGCCCGGCCAGGAAACCGGCAATCTTTATGAAGTTTCTCACACCGCCTGCCGCAGTGTTCTTACCCCCGTCTGCCGCGGCGTTCTGTGCGCCGCCGGTGACGTGATCAAGTCGTTTGTCTGTCATATAGTTGTCTATGCGTAAAAACTCCGGTTAATGTGTCTTAGTCAACGCGATTCCATTTTGAAATGTCTACAATAATAACATCATATCATTTGCGGGTATTATTGAGTAGGGTTGGCCAGCCTGCCCCTACTCGACTGCACTGTGCCGGGCGAACATGTCTGCACCATCCGCAAACAGAGCTGTTACAGTACTACGGACGGGATCTGTTTCGTCAGTCACCATTACAGAGTCATACACCCAATCCGAGGTATCCCGGTACACTTCCGGCTGCTCCGGTTCCATCCTGTGCGTCTCTGCTGTTTTTTGAAGAATCAGTCTTACCGTATAGTTTCCCTCGGCGTGCCTTCCTCCCGTATTCTCTGTGCAGTCGATCTCAAGCCGGTTCAGCTCTCCACTGCTCACTCCGCATCCGGGATCGTTCCATACTGTCTTCAGAATGTCTGCTCCGGCTGACGCCAGATCTTCTCTGTCCAGATTTGAAAGCCGGATATATGCCCGGACAGAGTTCGTATCCTCATACCGGAGCTGCAGCTCTCCTCCTTTTTCCTGAACGAGCTCCTCAAGATTTTTCTTCCAGCTCGTGTCGGCAGAAACGGTCAGGTCCGGGAGCTCTTCCGGCAGGGAATGATTCCAATCAATTTTTCCGTCCTGCGTGCGATATTCGACTTTGCAGAGCGTGAAGTAATTCAGGTTATACGAGGAATCATAGTCTTTTTTCAGCACCGCTGACAGAAGGCGGGCCAGCGCCTCCGATTTTTCTGTTTCATAT
>Ga0310695_10006070_pt1 | contig 20350 bp, 18 predicted proteins | sample RumenRJG_04DNA_FD_203882 | JGI IMG/M metagenome (GOLD analysis project Ga0310695, IMG submission 203882) | Bovine rumen microbial communities from Lethbridge, Alberta, Canada - RJG_04 (v2) (version 2) | ecosystem: Host-associated > Mammals > Digestive system > Stomach > Rumen | place: Canada...
TGAATGATATTTCTTTAATTACATTTTCCGGTGAATATCCTGAAGAAAAAATCTTTGTATATTGAGGTTCATCAATAAAGTTGATTTCTACAAAGTTCTTATAATTTTTTGCAAAATGTTCAATAGAAGAAGTTTTACCAATCTGACGGGCACCTTTTATAATAAGCGGCATTCTGTCCGGATTGTTTTTCCAGTTGATAAGATATTCGTCTATTTTTCTTCGAAGCTTATATTCCATAGATTTATGATAGCATTGTTTATCACATTTTTCCATTCATTTTTAAGATAAAAATCACATTATTCCAATTATTTTAAATAAATTTATCACATTTTTCCTTTTCAAGTTTTACATATTCTCGTGGTATTATCGGGAAATTTTCCCGACCAATCGGGAAAATCTGAATATTCAGCATATTGAATGAGCGGTAAAATTATCAAAAAAGGATAGACTCATAAAGGTCAAAAAACTTAAAAAAAGGAGTTTGAAATGAAAACAACAAAGACAATTGCCAGAATCGCGGGCGTGGTTTTGGCAGGAATGATGGCTCTCTCGTTTGCGAGCTGCAACGAGAAGAACGGCGGAGCGGCTGCCGCAGGGGCGGACGGACTTACAAAAGATCAGCAAAAGCTGCTCAAAGAAAAGCCGGCGGCCGAAGCGGACTTTGAGATTGAACTTTCTGAAGACGGAAGCTATGTCAAAATCACTGGGTATAAGGGAAAAGGCGTAAAAACGCTTGTCTACCCCGCAACCATACAAGAATTGCCTGTAAAAGAGATTACTGATCGCTCCGATCAGAATAAAAAAGTAAGAGCGATGGTAATTCCAGAAGGAGTTGAATATGTATACGCTTGGGACTATGATAATCTTGAAACCGTGGTGTTTCCTTCGACAATCAAGTGTATTGGCAGATTTGGTCGCTGCCCAAAACTTTCAAACATTAACTTGCCAGAAGGTCTTGTTGCTATAGACGACGATGCGTTCAGGGAGACTGCGTTAAAATCTGTCACGCTTCCCAAAAGCTTAAAAGTACTTGGAGGAGGGGCTTTTGGAGACTGCGATGAATTGTCAGAAATCAACATTCCCGATGGACTGTCTGTTCTTGGAAGAACTGAAGCAGGCGTTGGCAGTTTATCGTACTTTAACGGTACATTAGAATTGTATGAATGCTCAGGTGATGTGAGGGGAAGCGACTTCTCAAGTTTTTTCTCTGGCAAAAAAATCAATGAGTCGGTCGCATTGCAGAAGCTTCTTAAGGAAAATAGGACTGTTGAAATCAAAAGTATGAGAAAATACGACAGAAAGCCTTACACATCATGGGACTGGTAGAAATGGCATTTTATGTTTACGAAGTCTGGCATGACAGCGCGACAAAAGTTCATCGAGGCTCCTGCTCCCACTGCAACAACGGCGAGGGGCAGAACAAGGAGAACAAGAGCGACCAGAACGGCAAATGGCACGGAGCGTTTCCTACATACAGGGAAGCAAAAGACTTTGCCCTGACTCTAGGACATGGCAAGAATACCGACTGCGAGTTCTGCACTCCGCAACTGCCATAACACGCTGACAATTTCCGACTCCTGCGACCAGCAACTTCTCCTTGCTCGGTGTGCGGGGGTGTCTCTTTCGTGCCGTATCAGCGTGTGTTGGTACGGCTTTTTGATTTTTTTATTTGGGGCAATTAAAATGAAATCACGAAAAATTATTACATTCCTGTTTGCAACGCTCATTTCTGCCACGCTTCTTTTTGCAGAAATTGACCTAAAATCACTGGCAGATTCTGACCTTGTTGCGCTGCAGGAGCAAATCAAAATTGAGCTTGCCGAGCGTAAAAAGGCAAAATCCATTCTTGCTCAAAAAGAACTGGAAACTTCTGAAAAAATCGTCATTCCAGAAGAATACCTTATTTTTAAAGCAAACGAAGATTTTACTGAAGTAACGATAGTTGGAATTCGTATTGATGACGGGGAAAAGCGAGTAAATTTTGAAAAATCGATAAAAGACAAGATTGTGCAAATTCCATCTGAGATACAGGGAATTCCTGTGACAAAGCTTGAGCCTAAATATGAAATTCGTGGAAACTCTGATGTTCCAGAGGGAGTAGTTCAAAATATTACAAACTGGCGACCACATGATTATAATCGCGCGACAATTTACATTCACATAAAAAATCTTTATATTCCTGACGGCATAAAAATCACCCCCTATTGTTTTGCAGGCACTTCGGTGGATTATGTGCGGCTTCCCGAAGATTTAGAAGAAATTCCCGGAAATTGTTTTGAAAACTCCATGTTAAAAGGAATAACTGTTCCATCTTCAGTCAAAAAAATCGGAGAATATGCTTTTTATAATTGCGGTCATATTTCCAGAGACAACCTTGGTTATATTGAATACGAACAGGCGGATTTTGAAATTAATTTTAATGAAGGTCTTGAAGAAATTGGTGATGCGGCATTTGCTCAAAATAAAATCAAAATCCTTGAATTCCCTGAATCTCTGAGAAAGATTAAAGTGGCTGCCTTTAGGTGTAAAACAATTGAAAAAGTTTTTTTTAATGAAGGCCTTGAGTATATAGGCGGAGGCTGTTTTTACTATGATGATAGGAATGAAGGAATAGAAGGAGCAAGATTTATAAATTACGACCTTGTTCTTCCTAAAAACCTTGTATATCTTGGCTCATACGCTTTTAAAAACACTGGCATAAAATCCGTGTCCTTCCCCAAAAATCTAAAGGCAGCCGGTCAAGAAGCTTTCTATGATTGTAATAATCTTGAATCGCTAGAATTTGAAGAAGACTTTGCCCCGTATATAGACGGAGATTCTCTTGCAGATGTATGTAAAGGTGAAAAAATCGAAAAAAGCCTTCTTCTTCAGAAAAAACTCAAGAGTGTAAAATGTAATCTGGAAAACAAAAAGTTTATGATTAAAGAATAACTGAGCAAGTTTCAAAAGTCCGTTTGGACTTATGAAACTGCTTGAATTATCTTTTCACTTTCCCTTCCATTTCATTTTCTATTGAGTCTGGCAGCGGGGCGAAAAAGTCCAGCCCCGTTCGGCTTTCAACTTCATCTACCGTAACTACATAGTCATCGAGCGTGCCTTCGCATTTTTCGTTCGGGAAGATGAATGCCATCATCATTATGTTCTGTGCGTCTTCCGGGCTTGCCTTGTCGTTTTCGTCTGCGTAGAGCGGGGCGAGAATCACTTTGTAGTAAAACTCCGGCACGGACACCTGATTTTCACCGATTGATTCGTATTGGGGGAGCAGTTTTTTTATGAAAAAAAGCAATTTGATTTTATCTCGGCTTATGGTATAATGATTTTGTGAGGAGGTGAAAAATGCGAACGGTCACGCCAGAATATCTTGAAAAACTTAAGAATGGAAATTCCGCCTATGCAACGATTATCAACACGCCTCGCCCCGATTTTACGGAGCTGCATCGTCAGAGCAAGGAATTTGAAAAATGGATTCTTGCCGAACAAGCTAAGGACAGAAAAATAATGCAGGAGGCTTTGAAGCATGCGCGTGAGCGAGACGATATTTGAAACTTCGGCATATTCTGTAGAACATATTCTCGAAACTCCTAACTACAAGAAACTTATTTCAAGTTTTACTGTAGGAAACGATGCGGAAGGATTGGAATCGTATCTGAAACATGCCTCAATTGGTGATGAAAAAGCGAATCTTGCCCGCACTTATCTTGTGATTGACAAAGCCAGCGGTGAGCTTGCGTGTTATTTTTCGCTTCGGAACGGCTTGATTACGGTTCAGATTGAGGATGATGATTTTGATTCCTTGCCTGCAATTGAACTTTCAAATTTTGCGATAAATGACACTTATCGGCAAAAACATACCGAACTTCAAAAATTAGGTGTTCATATCTTTGATGTGTTTATTCTTCCTATTTCTCGATGTATGTCACAATATGTTGGTGCGAATTCTCTGTATATTTATGCACTTCCCAACGACCGCCTGATTGAGCATTACGGAACAATGGGCTTTTCACTGCTCCCAGAAGACCAAGAAAAATTTGTACAGGCTCATGTCAAGCCGAAATATGACACAGGGTGCAGATTCATGTACCAGACTCTGTAAAACATAAGAACAACCTGCTTGCTTGCAGTGCAAACTCATGAACGCCCGACCGCCGCTTGTCGGCGGATGAGCCCAGGAACTTCTTTCCTTATTTAGAACTAAATTATTATAGCACAGCTCATTTCAATTCGCAATTTGCTTCAACCTCATTTTCCACTTTGTCTTCCAATAGTGAGAAAAAATCCAGCCTGGTGCGCGCTTCCACTTCGTCCACGGTGACGGCGTAATCGTCCAGCTTGCCTTGGCATTTTTCGTTCGGGAAGATGAAGCCAAAAGCAATCACGTTCTCCGCGTCTTGGGGAGTGGTTTTGTCGGCTTCGTCTGCATATAGGGGAGCCAGAATCACTTTGTAGTAGAATTCCGGCACGGCAACTTGATTTTCGCCGATTGATTGGTATTCTGCTGCCGGCTTTTCAAGAATCGGGCCTGAGACCACGTAGACCCGCCCGAAATTCTTTGCCCAGAGGCGCACTTCGGTTTCCAGGTCCTTCCAGATTCCACGGTTCAGGCCGCCTTTTTGCGGGCTCATGTTGCTCATGTAGAATGTCTCGCTCATGGCATTCTGGTCAAAGGCAAAGTCTGCGGCAGGGGAGAGGTGGCCGCGGTCGTAGCCTGATTTTTTGTAGTCGGCGGGAGTCGCTGAGCCTGTAGTGATTTCTGGGTCGCTCCTAAAGTCGTCGCTTCGCTTCGCGTTTTTGACAAGCTCTTCCTCCGTGAGACAGTACGCGCTCCATTCGGCCTGCTCATAGCTTTCACGGTAGCAGAGCGAATAATGCTCGAACTGTCGTATCTGGTGGTCGCTGGTGTTATGCGAGGCTGCACAGACCGGCTTTTCAAGCCCTGCCGGAAGTGCGACGAGTTTTTTTGCGGGTGTTTTTTTAGACGGTGTTTTTTGCTTTTGGAAAGCGTTTTCTTTTTCTGATGTTGATTTTTTTTGCTCGGATTCTGCATCTTTCTGCTCTTTTTGAGCACTTTCTTCCATTAATTGCTTCGTCTCTGAGATTGTAGATTCGGCTTTTCCTGTGATGAGCGCGATTGTTTCATCAACCTGCGCTCTGAATTCGGGATTTGTTTTGTATGAGTAGATTGAAAGAACGGCGAGAATTGCGAGTGCTAAGAGAAAAAATCCAAGTGAATGTTTTTTTGATTTTCGTGATTTTCGTTTTTTAGGCATGAATGTAGTGTATCAAAAAAATTGTAGAAAAAAAATCGATTTTCTGATAAAATGGCACATTCATAAAATTTCGAGGCACAAAATGGCATCAGTTAAATTTCCAAAAGACTACAAATCGCTGCTCGGCGAAAAAGAGACCGAACATGCAATCGTAATGATTAAAGATTTCTTCCAGACACAGCTTTCTACCGCGCTTAATCTCACCCGCGTTACTGCTCCTCTTTTTGTTCAGAGCGGAAAGGGCTTGAATGACGACTTGAACGGCGTTGAGCGTGCCGTAAAATTCCCGGTAAAGGACATGGGCGACGCTCAGATGGAAATCGTTCATTCTCTCGCAAAATGGAAGCGTGTTAAGGTCAGCGAGATGAAGCTTCCTGCAGGTTTTGGAATTTACACTGATATGAACGCGATTCGTGCCGACGAGGATTTGGACAATATTCACTCGCTTTATGTCGATCAGTGGGACTGGTGCGAGTGTATCAATAAGGCCGACCGCAACATCGAATATTTGAAGGCAGCTGTCAAAAAGATTTATGATTGTCTCAAACGCACAGAATTCTACATTTACGACCGCTACGAGAACATCAAGCCGATTTTGCCGGAGAACGTTCAGTTTGTGTTTGCTGATGACTTACAGCGCCGCTATCCCGATTTGACTCCAAAAGAGCGCGAGAACAAGATTTGCGAAGAATACGGAGCTGTTTTCTTGATTGGTATCGGCGGAAAGCTTCCTGACGGAACAATTCATGACGGTCGAGCACCTGACTATGACGACTGGATCAGCGAGAGCGTTGACGGTCATCACGGTTTGAACGGTGACTTGCTCGTCTGGAACCCGGTTTTGCAGTCTTCATTCGAGCTTTCTTCAATGGGTATCCGCGTTTCTCCAGAAAGCTTGAAATTACAGCTTGAAGAGCGTGGTTGCCCTGAGCGAGCAAGCCTTGAGTTCCACAAAAAACTCTTGAACGGCGAGCTTAGCTTTACAATGGGCGGCGGTATCGGTCAGAGTCGCTTGTGCATGTTCTTCCTGCGCAAAGCTCACATCGGCGAAATCCAGGTTTCAATGTGGCCGGACGAGATGAAAGCCGACTGTGAGAAACATGGCATTCATTTGTTGTAAAGGATTTTATGATGCCACACGGATTCGAGATTCCTACGGAATCTCATACTTTTCTTAATGATTTTGCGTAGCAAAATCGAATCCGTGTGGCAATTTTTTAATCTATGTCAGATACAATAAAATTCACGGCATCAAATCTTGAGACTTCTCTCTCGTCTTTTTCCTCTCGAGGAATTACTGAGTTCACTTTGCAGGATGAGGCTGTGCTTTCTCACAAGGGCAAGCTGCTTCATTTTTTGCAGGTTTTCCGCAAAGAGGCGGGAGATGTTTTCCTGACTTTGCCTGTGAGCGCGAACGTTCTTGATATGGACGTGTGCAAGGCCTGTGCCGAGCTTTACTGCACGCTTGAAATCCCTTTTTCGGGGCTCAGCAAGGGCGGCTCTTACCTTTTTGACAAGAAGTTTTTCTCGCGCCGTGCGGATATGCTCAATACTCTGGGGCTTGTTTTTGGATTTGACATGAATTTTGCCTGTGATGCGGGCGACAGTGTTAAGGCTTTTCGTGACAGGCTTGATTTTGCACTTTCCCTTTATCCGAATCATATTGATTTTCCTCAATTGGAACAGGCCTGCATTTCGGGTGAGGGCGGAAAATCTTCTATTAAGCAGCCCAAGCCGAGCGCGACTTTCTCAACCCAGGACATAAAAAATTGCCGAGAAACTGCCTTTGCCGTCTCTGCTTTTTACAGCTACGGAAGAGCGGTCACATGGTTTCTTGCGGTTTTATCTCCGCTCAAAATGACTCCTTCAAAGTTTTTTCAGGATTTTGCGGAATGGCAGAAAATCAACAACTGCTCCCTTGAAAGCGGATGGAAGCCAGAAAACGCGAAGCACACAGAAATCGAAAAAATGCAGCTTGCCTTCCTTAAATTCAAATATGAAGAAAAGAACAAGCCTCAGCTTTTTGAAGTCGTTGAAAATGTTGTCCGCCTGAACGGAGCGATTGCCAGGTGTTACGGCGAGGGCGAGGAATCAAAAATCGAGCTTTCTTACAATCCGGACGAGCTTCTCTCTGGGGCTGCGATGGACATTCCTTCGTTTTTCGACAATTCTTTCATTGAAAACAGCAGCGTCAAAATCTTTATGGGCGAAGACGGCGTAGAATGGAGATATTGCTAAAAAAATCTGCAATTCCCTGACTTTTCAGCCAATATCTACCTATATAAAGAATTTTTTTCAAATTTTCACTTTTTTTTGTTGACGATTTTTGATAGATTTTACTATCTTTATTTATAAGAAAAAGATTTCAGGAAGTAATCATGAAACACGAAAAGCATGAAAAAACCGAAGAAAAAGAAACTGTAAACGAGTCTGAGCAAAAAACTGAACAGACTGCTGAAACTAAGGCAGAAGAAGGCTCATCTGCAGGAGAAAAATCTTCTGAAGACAAGGCTGAATCAAAAGAAGAAGCTAAGCCAGAAGAAAAGAAAGAAAAAACTCCGGAAGAGCGAATTGCCGAACTTGAAAAAGAAAATGCTGACCTCAAGGACCAGCTCTTGCGACGTGCCGCTGATTTCGACAACTATCGAAAGCGAATGCTGCAGGAAAAGCAGGACGCTTTCGACTACGGAAACGCCAATTTGCTCAAAGATTTGCTTGATTCTCTGGACAATTTTGACCGCACTCTTGATGCCGCAAAAGATGCCAAAGACGCAAAATCAATCGCTGACGGAATCCGCATGATTAACAAATCGCTGGTAAGCATGCTGGAAAATAAATACAATCTGGTATCATTCGGCAAAGAGGGCGATGATTTCGATCCTGACTTGCACGAAGCAATCGGAATGCAGCAGGGAGATGTCAAAAAAGAACAGCTCGCTGCCGTCTACCTCAAAGGCTACAAACTTAAGGAAAAGGTTATCCGCCACGCAAAAGTCATGGTAGTTAAACCTGCTGAGTAAGTATAATTATAGGAGATAAATAAAATGGGAAAGATTATTGGTATTGACTTGGGTACAACAAACTCTTGTGTTGCCGTAATGGAAAACGGTGAGCCGGTCGTAATTCAGAATTCAGAGGGTGGCCGCACAACTCCGTCTATCGTAGGTTTCACTGCAAAAGGTGAGCGAATCGTCGGTGTTCCAGCAAAGAACCAGATGGTTACAAACCCGAAGAACACAGTTTATTCTATTAAACGTTTCATCGGTCACCGCTATGGTGAGCTTACTGGAGAGGCTACACGAGTTCCTTACACTGTAAAAGACAATGGTCAGGATGTCCGCGTTGAGGTCACAGAGAATGGCTCACTCAAAGAGTTCTCTCCACAGGAAATCTCAGCTTTCATCCTTCAGAAAATGAAGAAGACTGCAGAGGATTACCTTGGTCAGCCAGTAACAGAAGCTGTAATCACAGTTCCTGCTTACTTCAACGACTCACAGCGACAGGCTACAAAAGACGCAGGTAAAATCGCAGGCCTTGATGTAAAACGAATCATCAACGAGCCGACAGCAGCTGCCCTTGCTTTCGGTTTTAACAAAGATCAGTCAAAAGAAAAGACAATCGCTGTCTATGACTTGGGTGGCGGTACATTTGATATTTCTATCCTTGAGCTTGCTGACGGTGTATTCGAGGTAAAATCAACAAACGGTGACACTCACCTCGGTGGCGATGACTGGGACCGTGCAATCGTTAACTGGCTTATCGACGGATTCAAATCAGAGACTGGAATCGATCTTTCAAAAGACTCAATGGCTCTTCAGCGTCTTCGTGAGGCTGCTGAGAACGCAAAAATCGGTCTTTCTAACCAGACAACTGTTGACATCAACCTTCCGTTCATCACAGCTGACGCTACAGGCCCGAAACACTTGCAGAAGTCACTCACACGCGCTCAGTTCGAGCAGATGACAGATGATTTGTTCGAGCGCACAAAGGAGCCATGCCGAAAAGCATTGGCAGACGCAGGCATCTCAACAAGTGATATCGATGAAGTCCTCCTCGTTGGTGGTTCTTCACGAATGCCAAAAGTTCAGGAAGTTGTTAAGGCAATCTTCGGAAAAGAAGGTTCACGCGCAGTAAACCCAGATGAAGCAGTTGCAATCGGTGCAGCAGTTCAGGGCGGCGTTCTCCAGGGCGATGTAAAAGACATCCTCTTGCTCGACGTTACTCCACTTTCACTCGGTATCGAGACAATGGGCGGCGTAATGACAAAGCTCATCGCACGAAACACAACAATTCCTACAAAGAAGAGCCAGGTATTCTCTACAGCTGCCGACGGACAGACAGCAGTTTCCATCCACGTATTGCAGGGTGAGCGCGAAATGGCTAGCCAGAACCGCACTCTTGGAAACTTTGACCTCGTAGGAATCCCAGCCGCTCCACGTGGCGTTCCACAGATTGAAGTTACATTCGATATCGATGCTAACGGTATCGTTCACGTTTCTGCAAAAGACCTGGGAACAGGAAAAGAGCAGCACATCCAGATTACTTCATCAAGCGGCTTGAGCGAAGAAGAAATCAACCGCATGGTTAAAGATGCTGAAGCAAACGCAGAGGCAGATAAAAAGCAGCGTGAGGCAATCGACGTTAAGAACGAAGCTGACAGCCTTGTTTACCAGACAGAAAAGAGCATGAAAGAGCTCGGTGACAAAATCAGCGGAGCTGACAAACAGGCTATCGATGATGCACTCGCAGCCCTCAAAAAGGCAATCGAAGGCAACAACACAGACGACATCAAGGCTAAGACAGAGGCTTTGAAGAACGCTTCTTACAAGATTGCCGAAGAAATCTACAAGCAGCAGGGTGCTCAGGGAGCAGCTGGTGCACAGCCAGGAGCTGAAGGTGCCGCAGGTGCTAGTACCGGAGCAGACGCAAACGCCGGAAATGCCAATGGCGGAAGCAAATTCGACAAAGGCAGTGCCGACGACGTAGAGTACGAGGTACATTAATAAATAGCTTGTGAAGATTTTTGGAAACTGCTGGCTAATCCTCAGTGTTACAAAAAGTTCTTCTAAAATTGGCCGGTGGGACGCAGGAAAAAATTAAGGGGGCCCCCGTGAGGGGAGATACCTTGATTTTTTCCGTAGCTGGGACCCGCCGGACAATTTTTTAGCTGGTTAATTTAACATTTAGAAAACAGGTGTTTACAAAATCATGGCTGGGAAAAGAGATTATTACGAAGTTTTAGGAATTCAGAAAAACGCTACGGAAGATGAAATAAAAAAGGCTTACCGTAAGCTTGCGGTCAAATATCATCCTGACCGAAATCCGGGCGATAAAGAGGCGGAGGAAAAGTTCAAGGAAGCTACCGAGGCCTACGAAGTCCTTTCTGATGACCAGAAGCGACCAATCTATGACCAGTATGGTTTCGCCGGCCTTGACGGAATGGGAGGCATGGGCGGTGGTGGCGGTGCCCAGTACTCTCGAGCCTTCCACGACTTCTCAGACCTCTTTGGAGGAATGGGCGGCGGCATGGGTGGCGGATTTTCCGACATTTTCGAGAATATCTTTGGCGGTGGCGGTCGTTCTAGCCGCAGAAGACCGGACGAGCCGCAGCAGGGACAGAGCCTTCGCTACGACCTCAACATTTCATTCAAGGATGCTGTTTACGGCACAAAGGCCGAAATTACATTCCAGCACAATGAAGCTTGTTCTGAATGTCACGGCACAGGCGGCGCAAAGGGTGCAAAAAGAAAGCCTTGTCCAACTTGTGGCGGAACCGGTCAGGTTCGCAGGCAGGCAGGATTCTTTGCGGTTCAGCAGACATGTCCAGCTTGTGGTGGCGTAGGCACAAAAATCGACAATCCTTGTAAAAAATGCCGTGGAACTGGCTATGAGACAGTCACCAAAAAAATGTCGCTCACAATCCCGGCTGGTGTTGATGACGGAAAGCGAATCGCAATCCCACGCATGGGCGATGTAGGGCCGAACGGCGGTCCTGCAGGAGATTTGATTGTTGTTCTCCATGTAGAACAGCATGAATATTTCGAGCGAGACGGCCGCGATTTGTATTGTGCAGTTCCAGTCACGTTTGCACAGGCCGCTCTTGGCGTAACTTTGGACATCACTTCGCTTGATGGCAAAAAAATCAAGTTTGCTCTTCCATCCGGCACAACAAACGGCAAACTTTACAAAATCAAGGGCGAGGGCGTTCCGTATGCCGAAGGCCGCAAAGGTGATTTGTATGTAAAAATCATCGTGCAGATTCCAACTCACTTGAACAGCGAGCAAAAGCGGCTCATGGAAGAATTCGCGCGGATTGAAAATGCTACGACATCACCAAGTTGTGTGCCATTGGCTAGCTTAAGCAGATAAGTTTTATTTATCGCGGAAAATATTAAGAAGCAGGCTCGTGTTTTGATTCAGGTGTCAAACGCGAACCTGCTTTTTTTGTTTTTAATATTATATTATTTATATTCTCTGTGAATTGAGTTTTCTCCAAAAATCTTTTTTGAACTGATGCTGTGAAGAAAAGAATTCTTTTTCGGAATTGGAAAACTGCCCTATGTCGATTTTTGCTTTTATGTGGTCGAGGGTACAAATCAAGTCTGCTACTTGGAACAGCTTGTAGTCTACAGGGCTTATTTTCCGCACTTCTATATTCGCAAACATTGTGTTGAAAAGAATGTTCAGAATCCGTTTTAGTGGCTTTTGCCCATTGTCATAATAAATGATGATTTTATCGAACGAGTGCCAGTAATTCATACATTTTTCTAACTGGCTTTTGATTTCTTTTGTAATCTTTGCTTCAAGAATGTCAGAATCCGCACACTCAGATTTTCTTACAAGTGCTGTGAAAAAGCGAATCGGGCATTTCCTTGCAAAACGAAAAATCAAATTGAAGAGTTTTCTTCGTTGTTCCATGTCAAGAAATTGATAGTCACCTTCTCGACGGATAAGCGGGGCTGTGTGTATTGCATGATGCGGATAACCAAGTGAAGTCAGATAATGCTCCAGACCATCAACTTCGGACTGAATGGAATCTGCTTGCTCGTGTGCTATGACAGAAACGATGTAGTACGGAGAGTGGGCTTCAAAATCACCAAAATCTCCGGCCTCATCTATGAAACAACTTAAAATCTTTTCTGCCAAAACTCGTTATGCTCCGATTTTAAAAGTGTAAAAAAAATGGCGCGGGATCCCCACGCCTTTTCGGTGGACCGAGGTCTTTCGACCAGCCCAAGTATTATTATATGGTGGAAAGGGGATTTGTCAAGACTTTTGGAAAGTTTGAAGCTGCTTTTGAAATCCTTATTTTTTTTCTTTTCTAAAAATTTACCATATTCTCCAAAAATAAAATCAGCGAATCTTGTTGTTTCTCCGAAAGCTTGTTGAATTGGCGTATTAGGTGCGATTGTTTTTCTGTCAGTACCGTTTGCGTAGCATTTTCCTCAAAAAAGAACTGTGCGAGTGAAATATTGAATGCAAGGCAAATTTTTTCAAGAGATGGAATTGTCGGCAATGTTTTTGTCCTGAACCAAGCTGAGATGGTTGACTGAGTGAGACCTGATTTTTCTGATAGCTGATATTCTGACCAATTTCGTTCAAGACGAAGCGAGCGAATTCTTTATAACACATCCATATTCACAATATATTTACTTCATAATTTCGTTGTAAAATATGCCTTTCGGAATGAAACTACAGTTGAGGAAAGCCTTCTTGCAAAAAAGAAAGGTGAACGAGGGGATAAAAGTATATTTGACTGGATTGTGACATCTAAAAATTATGCAACTGTTCCTTTTGATATGTGGCGATATGCAAATTTCATAAATAATCGTCATCCAGAAGCTAATATTTATCAATAAAACTACGGTCAAAAGTCAGGTGAACTTTTCCCTAAAGTTCGGTGAGTTATGGACAAAAGTCAGATGAATTTTCGTCTAAAGTTCGGTGAGTTACGGACAAAAGTTAGGTGAACTTTAGTCCGTAGCCCTACTGACTTTGCAGAGCAGTTAATATAAAATGATTTCCCATTTCAAAAATCCTCTGCTTCTTCCGATAATAAACCGTGAGCATATCTTCTGATTTTGATTCTTTCGATTCCGATTCTTTTCAAAAATATATCGCCTCGGATTGTGACAGGCTTTCTTTTTTGCAGAATTATCTTTCTGAGCGGGGCGTTTCTTCTTCCGTGATTCCTCTGGGCGAAAAAAAACACCTTTACGTCAATTTTCCATCGACGGCTTATAATCCAATGTTCAAAGTCAAGACGATAATCTCTCACTATGATCGTGTTGCCGGAAGTCCCGGGGCGAACGATAATTCTCTGGCTAATTTTGCGCTTGCTGATTTTGCTTCCGCTCTTTGTAAATCCCGGCAAGTCCACAATGTCCGCATTTTTTTTACTGACGGCGAGGAGCTTGGTGCGGAAGGTGTTTCTTCTCAGGGGGCTTTTGCTCTGGCGGATTTGTTCAGAAAACTTGGAATCGTGAACGATGATGTCTACGTCTTTGATGCCTGCGGGCGTGGGGAAGTGGCGATTCTGGCTCGTGCGGGCCTGGATTCAAAGATTGCCGGGCAGTTCAAAAAAAAGTTTCTTGATTTGTACGAGCGAACCCAAAATTTGCTCAGAAAATCAATGCCTAATTCGTGGATGACTCTTCCTGTTCCATACAGCGACAACGCGGGCTTCCTTGCCTGTGGAATTCCTGCCGTTGCAATTACTTTTTTGCCAAAAGATGAAGTTTCCTTCTATTATAGTAATCTTATGGCGGACAAAAATCTTGAAAAGGCGGTGATGAATTGTCGCATTGATTCTGAGCCCAAGAACGCGACCGACCTTTCAATTCAGAAATTCAAATACATAGAAAAAATGCCCAAAACCTGGCGGCTTTTCCACACCGAATACGACAATTATCTGAGCCTCACGCCGGAAAGCTGCGCTCTGATAAAAAAAATCCTCACGCAGATTGCTGAAACAAAAACAATTGCGTGAGGAAAATTTAAAGCCAGTAAAACCTGCGTCTAGGCCTTTTCTCCAAGTTGTTTTTTAAGCTCGATTGTCTGGTTTGTTTGTCTTAAAAGACGCTGGGCCAGCATTTTGCTCAAAAAGATTCCGTAGTGAGGGTTCTTTCGAATCATAAGAAGAAAATCTGCTTTTGGAATTCGGATGAGACGGCAGTCACCAACGGCGAGAATTGTTGCAGTGCGGCGGTCGTTTAAAAGGAATGCCATCTCTCCGATGAACAAATCGTTTGGTGTAAGCACTGTCGCGAGTTTTTTGTTTGCATAAACGGCGAATCTTCCCGAAAGAATGAAGAAAAGGTCGTTGCTGTATTCACCTTCGCGGCAAACAACCTGCTTGTCTTTGTATTCAATAGTCTCGAATTGGGTCATTTTGCCAGGAACGGCTGAAGATGTGTTCTTGAGGTTTGCGATTGAGAAAGTGACTTCGTTGCCTTTTTCGTTGTAAGTCAATGATTGAACGACGCTTTTGCTCAAAGAAATTCCACGGCCATGAAGCATGGTGTCATCTACTTCGCTTTTTGCCATGTGACTTCTCCAGTCAAAACCGTTTCCGTCGTCGGCAATCGTGAATTTTGAGGATGTTGTGCCGATATCGTAAGAAATCTTTATTCGTCTTTTGGCATAGTGCGGGTCTTTTGCCCTTTCCTGAATGAGTTCTATCATGTTGCCGCCCTTGCCAAGCCATTCAGTTTTTGTGTCGTAGTCGATTTCAAGGTTGCCGTGTTCCAGCGCATTTGTGACAAGCTCGCTGAAAGTCATTTGCAGGCTGAATCGTTCTTCATCGGTAATTCGGTTGGTGTTGTAAAGATAGTTTACAAGAAAGTTCGTGTAGAAAAGTGAATCCATTGAGTCATTGCCGAATATGAAGGAGCCTGATTCTTCGCTGCCGATGATGTCTCGCATACCTCGGTTGAAAAGAAAACGCTGGTTCTGGTAGAGGATGCGAAGAATTCTTACGAAGTGATTTTGAAAATCAATGATTGTCTGAATGGCAAGAATGTTCGGATTCTTACGGTGTTCAAGTTCCTCAATCTGCTTGTGATTCTGGCAAACCGCAATTACGCCACCGTAGTGAAGCCATGTGTCGTCAGCAATATTCTGAAGGATTTTTTCGCAGTCAATGTTTTCGGATGTAAAGTCTATGACCTTTATTTCTGGAAGCTCATAATCAATATAGCGGATGATTTCTTCTGTTGAATCGAATATATCGGTTGTGAAAAAAGACGGATACAATTCGCAAGCATTTTTTACAGTGTTTATTACAGTTTGGTTTGAAGATGCTGTTAATACTTTTCTCATAGCTTAAATTATAGTAAAAAAACATCTTTTATAGAAGATAAACACAGTGTCTGTTTTTCACTTTTTGGCACTAATTTTCTGCTGAATAGTTAAAAATCTTGCAAGAAAATTCTAAATTCTATAGCAGAGCAATTGATTTTGTGCTAATATAAGTCAGAATTTTTTTGTATAAATGCAAAGGAGTATTTCAGATGGCTGAAGAAAAAACTGAACTTTCAGAACCACAGAAAGAAATCAATGAGCTTGTTGCAAAAGCTCAGAAGGCGTTGGAAGCATATGCTTCTTACGATCAGGAAAAGATTGACTACATCGTTGCAAAAGCCAGTGTTGCTGCTCTCGATCAGCACGGTGTACTTGCAAAACTTGCAGTAGAAGAGACAAAACGCGGCGTTTTTGAAGATAAAGCCACAAAGAATCTCTTTGCCTGTGAGTATGTTGTAAACCACATGCGCCACCTCAAAACTGTCGGTGTTATTGAAGATAACGATGTAACTGGCGTTGTAAAAATCGCAGAGCCAGTCGGTGTTGTTGCTGGTCTTACACCTGTTACAAACCCAACTTCAACAGCTATTTTCAAATCTCTCATTTGTTTGAAGACTCGAAACCCAATCATCTTCTCATTCCACCCAAGTGCAATCAACTGTTCTATCGCCGCTGCAAAAGTAGTTTATGATGCTGCTGTAAAAGCTGGTGCTCCAAAAGATTGTATCCAGTGGATCGTTGATCCGTCACTCGAAAAAACAAATCTCCTCATTGGTCACCCAGGTGTTGCTACAATCTTGGCAACTGGTGGTAACGCAATGGTTCGCGCTGCTTACTCTCAGGGTAAACCGGCTCTCGGTGTAGGTGCTGGTAACGTTCCTGCATACGTTGAGAAAACTTGCAACCTCAAACAGGCTATCAACGATATCGTAATGTCAAAAGCATTCGATAACGGTATGATTTGTGCTTCTGAGCAGGGTGCAATCATCGATAAAGAAATCTACAATGACGCAATCAAAACATTCAAAGAGTACCGTGCATATCTTTGTAACGACAAAGAAAAGAAAATGCTCGAGAAATACATGTTCGGCGTAGATGGCGACCCAACAGTTGCAAAACTCAACTCTGTCGTTCCAGGTATGAACCCAGTTGTTCTCGCTAAGAACGCAGGTTTCGATATTCCAGAGCGCACAAGCATCATCCTTGCTGAGTGTAAAGAAGTTGGCGTCAACGAGCCACTCACTCGCGAGAAGCTTTCTCCAGTTTTGGCAGTTCTCAAGGCTTCTTCTACAGAAGACGGTATGAACAAGGCAAAACAGTTCCTCGAATTCGGTGGTCTCGGTCACTCAGCTGCAATCCACACAACTAACAAAGAGCTTGCAGAGAAATTCGGCGATCTCGTTCCTGCTATCCGCGTAATCTGGAACTCTCCATCAACATTCGGTGGTATCGGTAACGTATACAACGCATTCATCCCATCTCTTACACTTGGTTGTGGTTCTTACGGACACAACTCAACAGACGACAACGTAAGTGCTGTTAACCTCTTGAACGTTAAAAAATTGGGTAGGAGACGAAATAATATGCAGTGGTTCAAAGTACCATCAAAAATCTTCTTTGAGCGTGACTCAATCGAGTACATCCACCAGATGAAGGATGTTCACAAAGTTATCATCGTAACAGACCGCTCTATGGTTGAGCTTGGCTTCGTTGACAAAATCACTGATCAGCTCAAACTCCGCCGCGATCCTGTTCAGTACCAGCTCTTCTGCGACGTTGAGCCGGATCCATCAATCCAGACTGTACGCGAAGGCGTTGAGCTTATGCGCACATTCGCTCCAGATACAATCATCGCTCTTGGTGGTGGTTCTTCTATGGACTGTGCTAAAGGTATGTGGCTCTTCTACGAGTACCCAGAAGTTGACTTCAACGACCTCAAACAGAAATTCATGGATATCCGTAAGCGTGCTTTCCGCTACCCAGACTTGGGCAAAAAGGCTCAGCTCGTTTGTATCCCAACTACATCTGGTACAGGTTCAGAGGTTACTCCGTTCGCTGTTATCACAGACAAAACAGAGCACAAGAAGTATCCTCTCGCTGACTACTCACTCACACCAACAATCGCTATCGTTGACCCGACATTCACTTATGGCTTGCCAAAGAAGATCGTTGCCGATACAGGTATGGACGTTCTTACACACGCAACAGAAGCTTATGTTTCAACAATGGCTAACGACTACACAGACGGTCTCTGTATCCAGGCTATCAAGATGGTATTCCAGTACCTCGAGAGAAGCTACAACAACGGTGGTGCCGACACAGAAGCTCGCGAGAAGATGCACAATGCTTCTTGTCTCGCAGGTATGGCATTCGCAAATGCATTCCTCGGTATGAACCACTCTATGGCTCACAAGATTGGTGGTGAGTTCCACGTTCCACACGGACGTGCAAACGCTATCCTCTTGCCATTCACAATCCGTTACAACGGTACACAGCCAGACAAGCTCTCAACATGGCCAAAATACAACTACTTCAAGGCTGCTGAGCGATACTGCGAGCTTGCTCGTATGCTCGGTCTCCCAGCAAAAACAATTGAAGAGGGCGTAGAGTCTTATGCTAAGGCTTGTGGTGAGCTCGGTATGCGCTTGGGCATCGTCATGAACTTCAAGGGACAGGGCTTGGATGAAAAAGAGTATCTCGCTAACGTTGAGAAACTCGCTTACCTCGCTTACGAGGATCAGTGTTCTCCAGTTAACCCACGTGTTCCACTCGTTGAGGACATGAAGAAGATTCTTACAGACGCTTACTACACTGAAGAGTTTGTCGAAAAACAGTAAACTGTTTTTCTTACAAGAACGGCAATGCCGTTCTTGGTCGAGAAAAAGTAATTGCTGATTAGCATAAAAAAACTCCGTCACTTGTTTGTGGCGGAGTTTTTTTTATGCCTCAAAACAGCACGGCTCTGGCTATTGTGAAGTAGACCATGAGGCTTGTGGCATCTACAATCGTGGTGATGAACGGCCCTGACATTACGACCGGATCTGCGTGAAGGCGTTTCGCAAAAATTGGCAGGACACAGCCAATCATTTTTGAGACCAGAACTGTTACAATCATCGCGGCACAGACGACAAGAGCAACCGGAAGCGTTATTCCGCTGTTGTGCAGAAGAGTGCGGTCAATAAAAATTATTTTTGCAAAGCAGACTGCGGCGAGCGACGTTCCGCACAGAAAGGCAACGCGCATTTCCTTCCAGATGATTTTCGGCAAGTCTCTGAAGGAAACTTCTCCGAGCGTTAAAGCCCTTATAATCGTGACCGATGACTGGGAGCCGGAATTTCCGCCGGTGTCCATGAGCATGGGAATGAAGGTGGTGAGGGCTACCTGAACGGCAAGCGCGTTTTCAAAGCCTGTGATAATCATTCCTGTGAAAGTCGCGCTGACCATCAGAACCAAAAGCCAGAAAATCCTGTGGCGGAACAAGTCCACCGGCGTTGAGCGCAGGTAAGGTTTTCCTGTCTGAGCGGGAATGCTGCTTATTTCAATTAATTCTTCTGCCCTGCCTGTAGGAATCAGCCCCATCAGAAGCGGAATGTGCTTTTCTTCTACCCGGTTAAAAAGGGCAGTCAGGTCTTTTACTGTCATTGCAGAAAAAATGTCCTGGATTGTTGAATACTGCTTTGCTTCCAGAAGATGCTGAATCATCTCCTCGATTTTGAAATCGAATTCCATCATTGCGTTTCGCATGAGAAATGAGAATTGTAAGTGTGGCTTGATTTAGAGCGGGAGAATATGGCAGGAAGCCGTGAGGTGCTTTGCTTTTTTGCCGCTCAAAAACGAGCCGGAACTACTGTCATTGCCCATTGCTTCCTTCATATAAATAATTTTCGGGCATTATACAAAATACGCAGGTCTGTGTCTATGAACTCAATAATTGTATTCCAAGACCACAGGCGGAGAGCAGCGAATCCACGCTTTTAGCTCCGTGTTTATGAGCCGCGAGTGCGATGATTTTGCCGCAGGTGCGCGAATCGTCGAGTGCGTCATGGGCGTTGTACTGAATGTCGAAATGTTCTCCCAAAAAAGTGAGCCTGTGACAATCCAGATCTGGCCACGTTTTCTGTGCCACCCGAAGCGAGTCAAAGTAGCGGAAATCGCTCATTTCCATTCCATAGTATTCATAGCACGAACGGATTACGCCCATGTCGAACCTTGCGTTGTGAGCCACGAGAGGAAAATCGGGCGTTTTTGCAAGGAAGGGAAGCACGAGCGTGTCCCATACTTCCGGGAACTGAGGCTTGTCCCTCACGTCGTCGTAGCTGATGTGGTGGATTTCTTCAGTCCATTCGGGGATAAAATACATTTTTGCAGGTCGGATGAGCGAATGAACGCTGTCCGTTTCCTTGCCGTCAACAAAGCGCACCAAACCCACAGAACATGCACTGTTAGGATAACTGTTCGCCGTCTCAAAGTCAATCGCAATATAATCCAATGACATAATCACCCCTCTAGGAGTCTAACTCTTAGGAGTTAAACTCCTCGAATTCCTCTTTGTGAGTGAGATAATAATCAGGAGTATGACCAAGACAGTCTTTTGCCTTGGCAATATCTTTGGCGTTTAAAAACATATTTGTCATTTCGTAAACCTGTCTGTCTGTATTTGCAGCCGCGTAGTGAAGGACATTCCGATTCTTGTCATCTCTGTAATGTTCGTCTGCTCCTTGATCCATAAGCTCAACTACACAGGCTGCCTGTGATTCCTTTGCCGCATGCATAAGTGCTG
>Ga0310695_10006071_pt1 | contig 20337 bp, 20 predicted proteins | sample RumenRJG_04DNA_FD_203882 | JGI IMG/M metagenome (GOLD analysis project Ga0310695, IMG submission 203882) | Bovine rumen microbial communities from Lethbridge, Alberta, Canada - RJG_04 (v2) (version 2) | ecosystem: Host-associated > Mammals > Digestive system > Stomach > Rumen | place: Canada...
CTCATGTTCCACCATAATGGAAAATGAAAAGCAGATTGCAAAACCGCACCTAACGGTTATATGCAATCTGCTTTTAATGAATAATCAAGGTTGCCTCTTCAAATGGAGGACTTTTTCAGTGCCCTCCCTTTTACGAAGTCTTTTTCAATTATTGCTTGTTTGTTGCTATTTTTTGTAATAGACCTTCTCTCCATTCTTCCAACTCTTCAGGTTTTCCCAGCTGGTGGGGATGGCGATGCCTCCCTTCGAGGTGAGGAGGAAGAAACTATAAGCATCCAGGTCTTCAATATAAGTGATTCGGATGCGGAACTGCTCCCGGATGTCCTTGTACATGTTTTCCACTCTGATGGGTGAAGACCAACGTCGATTGAACGCTTCCTGCATGTCGATGTGGTAGTCGCAGTTGGGGTGTTGGTCGATGAATTCCCATACTGTCTGAAGGACTTCCTCCAAGAGTTCTTTGGCCTTGTCCTTAGGTTGTGCATCATAAACTCTGATGGTGGTTTCGCAGGCTTCCCCTTTCGCATATCCGCTATACTCCAAGATTTCATCCCTGTTGCGCCAATTGTATGCGCTGTCCATCTCCACTTGCAATATGTGGTATTTCACCTTTTCCTTCTTGAACACTTTCCCTATTGTCTCCATCAGTTCATCCATATCCACCTGCTCAATCTCCCTATCGATGCTGTCTGGGTAGAACTGATAGTGGAGGTCGGCACTTCCGATGCTGACGCGTTCGCCTTCCTTGATGTTCTCCCGTTTGTAAGGTATATATTTGAAGGTGAGAATCTCAGGGGCAGGGAAGCGAAATTCTGTTTGTTTCCCCATTTCTGATTCCCTTATTTTCCCCGCATTGCTGTATTTCCCCAAGGTCAGCGTATAATAGATGCTGTCCCTGCCTTCCTTGTCCTTTTCCCACAGATACTTATCAGCCGCTTCATCGGCAAGTCCTAAGAAGGTGCTCTTGATGGAGTCTATCAAGAGGGCTGGATTGTTATGAGGGTCGCTGTCATTATATTCAGAGACATGGAAACTCATGGATCGATAGTTTCTGGAATAGAATTCCCATACATCCACACCCATAGACTTTGCATATTTCATGAGTCCATCTATCTGGGGATTCCTGTACTCTCTCAATCGCTTGGTGGTCTGTGCTTGCATACCCAAGATCAAGCACAGGCCTATCATTGTCAATAGAATCTTCTTCATGTTCTTTTCTCTATTTTTGCTTATTGATAATACTTCTTCACTCCATTCTTCCAGCTCTTCAGCCGACCCCAACCAGCAGGAAGGACATAGTTTCCCTTAGCGGTTGAGATGAGAAAACAATATTCATTCCTCCTTTCAAGATATCGGACACTGACGCAGAATCGCTCTATATTTTCTCTGTTGACTTTATATACTCTGATAGGTTCAAAGCTTAGATGGTTGAATGCATTTGCATTATGAATCAGGAAATCTGCATTAGGGTGCTTGTCCAAATGATTCCATAATGCTGCTTTCATTTCCTCAAGGATTTCCATCGCCTCTTCTTTAGGCTTCGTGTCATAAATTCTACTGGTTGCCACACTCCCTATTCCTCGTCGCCCGCTATAATCTAAGATTTCTTCATTGTTCCTATAATCGTATGTGCTGTCCATTTCCGTATGTAATGTACGGTACTTCACCTTGTTTTTCTTGAGCACTTTTCCCACGATCTTCATCAGTTCTGCCATATCCACCTCCACTTTATTACTATCGGAAACCTCTGGTTGGAACTTATATTCAAACCACCCTATTCCTTTGGACGAATGGTAGGTCGTGGGTGTATATCTGGGGGCGTTTGGGCTATATTTGAAGGTGAGAATCTCTGGAGCAAAAGAATACTCCAGCTCTCTCTCTGTGTCCTTTTTTTGTTTTTCTTTCACCTCGCCCTTGCTATATTTTCCCAGTGCCAACGTAAAGTACATGCTGTCCACACCTCCCTGATGATATTCCCACATATAGCTCTTGCTGGCATCATCAAGAAGACCTAAGAAAGTGTTTCTGATAGAGTCAATCAAAAGGGCTGATTTCCTCTCCCTTTCATCATACTCTTGATTTTGCTTCTTATGCAGTTCATCATCTATGTCCTTCCCCTCAATCTTATACCTAAAGTCATTATACATCTCTACAGAGAAGCTCATATGTTTATCTTCTCCAGTGTGTATGACCCTTATTTCCCTCCCCAATGATTCCGCATAGTTCAGCAGTCCCTCAATCTTGGGGTTCTGATACTCTCGCAATAGCTTCGTGGTTTGTGCCTGCATACCTATGGTGAGGCAGCAACAGAGTATGGTCAAAAGCGTCTTCTTCATATTGTTCCTCTTTTTTGACGATTATTTCTTATAATAAACAGCCTTTCCATTCACCCAACTTTTCATATTCTGCCAACCCTTGGGAAGCCAGAGAGAGCCATTGGTTTCCTCTACCAAAATGCGGCAGATACCGTCATATTTATTGCCAGGAGGATAGAATCTGATACGGTATTCATGTGGGGTGTCTTCTTTCTTGGTGAAATCATAAACATGGCTGTAAACCAGATTCATCCCCCATTGGTCATAAGTTTGGGGTATGGCACTCTGTCCATAGTGAATGACATACGGATGGTCTTTGTAGTATTGGGCGATCACCTTTCCCAACTGATGATAAATTCTGTCTCCCATCTCCTTGGTCGGTATGGTGTATAGGGTGCCCTTTGTCTCTGTGTCGAACCATAATCGTGAGTTTGTTGCGTGGCCGATATATTCCAACTCATCCACTTTTGTAGGATAAGTCTGGTCGTGACGAATATAGAGGTCGTGCCGTTCTATGCTGTCGTTTTCCAAAAGAGGAGCTAAGAGTTGGTTTATCTCTGCTACGTCAATGAAGTGATTCCTGCTGTTGTCGCCGTTCTCCAGATGGTATTCAAACGTGTACCATCCCTTGGGCTTCAACTCGCTGGTTCCATCATCATCAAGGGTTTCGAAGGTGACGTTTTTCTCTGTGTACATCAGTTGGAGCGTCTCTCGGCAAGTAGGGTTGTTGAGGGTGAGCAGGTACATCAGCGTATCCGTGTCTTCCTCATGACTCTCCCAGAGATAGCTTTCCTTTGCCTCCTTGGAAAGCATACGGCACACGTCCTTCATGGCCTTGAGCTCCTGCTCAGGTTCACTTACATTCCTGTAGTTGATGGTGTCCTTGAAGTCTGCCAGATGGTAGGTGACGCCAGACCGTCGGATAGAGATTCCCTTCTTGTCAAAGTCTGATGAGCCCAATTTCATCCTTAGGCAGTGCTGTATCAGACTGTCTATCTTGGGGTTCATCTGGCTATAGGCATTGAGGCTTGCCAGCATGACCATGAGGGTGATGATTGCTCTTGTCATATTGTTGCTTGGGGTTTAATAGTCGTCCAGATCTATGTTGATGGCCAGTTCCACTTGGCTGATCATTTCTTCGCCTCGTAATCTGATGAGCTGCTTCAGCTTTTCGAAATCAGATCGTATGGGTTGTTCCGCCAATCGTATTTCCTTACCATTGGGCCATCTCTCCTCAATTTCTGGTTCAGAAGCCTCTTCTGGTTCTATGACCGCAACCTGATAGGGTGGTGCACTGAGGATGATGGAATCTGTGGAAACTATTGCTTCTTCTTTCGTGATTTTCGCCATATACCTCTTTGGCGGTCTTGACAGCCTTTGCAGCTCTTTGACCCTATTGGTGGTGTCTGGATGTTCCTCTATCTTCTCCGATGGTTGGGATATGGGTTGTGGGACTGTTTGAGTCGTGTCCGTTTGGGCGATGAGGTTGGGCTTCTCGCTCATCTGATGTCTAAGAACGATACCCAAAGCGATCAGCAGGATGATGGCAGCAGCGATACCTGCCCACCTCCACCAGAGGGTTCTTCTGCGAGGGGTTTCCACGATGACTTTGCCTGCATCGAACATCGCAAACATCTCCTTGTAGGTAGCCCATTCGCCTGTGACCTCATGAGTGCGGAAGAAGTCACCCAGTAGCGTTTCTTCCTCGAGGGTGGTCGTGCCGTCCATGAACTTCTGCAACAGCCTCTCCACCTCTTCCTTCGTGTGTAGCTTGTCCTTCTTCATACACATTATGTATTATTGTTTCTCTTTTCCAATTCCTTTTTCAGTTGATGTCTTGCCCTCGAAAGCAAGGTGGAGACCGACCGCTCGCCTATACCCAGCAGGGTGGAAATCTCCTGAACACTCCGACGTTCTATCTGACGCATCCGCAGTACAATCCCTAAAGTGGGGGGCAGCAATTCAATCTGTCTGGTGAGCCACTCCTTCAGTTCCTTGTACTCCAGTTCATCACTGGGTGTCACCCTGTTGATGCCAGCCTCGCTCTGTTCGAAATCCTCTTCCTGCTTCATCAGTCTCAGTTTGTCGATGCAGGCATTCCTCGTAGCCATTCTCGCCAGCACTCCCACTGGATCTTCAGCTCCGATACGTTCGTGAATCGCCCACAGCCGCAGCATCACATCCTGCGCCACATCCTCGGCCTCCTCCATCTGGAAGCCGAAACCAAGCGCAGCACTCAACGCCTGTGAGCGCATCTCCATTACCTTATGTTCAAACTCTTTGGGTGTCATCTCGCTATTAAAACGAAGAACAATGGAAATGTCAACAAGAAATTTTAACTTTTTTACGTAGAGGCCCCATTTTTAACATTCCGCCGGCAAAGTTACGTGTTTTTGACGAAGTAACCTCGAATGGGGTGTGGAAAAGTTATCGATGTAACATCCGATTTGGATGGTTTTATCCCGAAAAAACGACGAAAAAGATGCTAAAAAGGGAAGGGGGTGAAAGCACGTCCACGAGGAAGAAGAGTCACTTTCCCTTTTCCCTTTCCTTCTGAATGGCGGTGTAGCCAATCTCAGGCAAGGACAATGATGGCTTCCCACCGCCTTGCAGTTCTGACAAAGCGGTACTAATGGCATCAAGTTGGGCACGAGTCTCCTCATTGATGTCGTTCTGGTCGTGAAGAATGTCCTCAATATCAAGTTTTAACTCCTCGAAATCTTTGCGAAGCTGAGCAACATCAGCAACCACATCGGACTTAGGTAAGGATGTGGCCAAATGACGAAAAGCTGTAAAAGCACGCATAATACCGATATTCACTTGTATAGCAAGAGGCGAACGAAGCACGCTGCTAAGCATGGCCACACCGTTTTCCGTAAATGCGTAAGGTCGCTTCTGTGTTCCCCCGCGACGTTCTTTGGGTTTTGATGTCGCAATTTGCGATATCGAAACTGCAACATTTTGATTCTCAGATAAATTTGATGTCGCAATTCGCGACTTCAAAATTTCATGTTCTCCTTTAGTCAACTGAAACATGAAGTCTTCAGGAAAGCGTTCGATGTTGCGTTTCACCTGCTCATTCAGTCTTCTGGTTTCAACACCATACATTTCAGCCAAGTCGAAATCAAGCATCACACGTTGACCCCGAATCTCGTATATCATGCTCTGAATGGTCTGTATATCGTTCATTCTTCATTCTATTTTTTGCAAAGTTACAACATTCTTTCCACACCACCAAACATGTGTGGAATTATTTGGAACTTATAACCTCGAGGAGATAAAAAAAGTTTGAAACAAGTTGATGAATTGTTTGTTCATGTCGAGAAAAGTTCGTAACTTTGCATCATAGATGCAAAAAGGGACAAAAGCGTCTGAAATTAGCGACAAACTATGGGAAAATTTTTCTTAGTGCACGAGAAAGTTCTGCATGGTGTAGGCGCTAAAACACGAAGAAAGGAATAGGTTTTAAGGAAGCGGAAAAACATTATCATCCTTAAAATTTATAACAATTATGGCACTTAAGGTAAAGGCAGGACTCATCACCAGCCGCCGTATCATCTTCACCCCCGACGTTGACCTGAAGGACGAGCTCGCCAAGACGGCAGTCAACGTCACCTGCTACGACCTTTTGAAAAAAACAAAGGAAAATTTTGTGGTGTGAGTAAAAGTAAGTAACTTTGCCCTGAAAGTCATGTGAAAGTATAAATACCCCACATCTAAAACATAAGGCATCAATGAAGACCCCCCAAATGACCACCGAGGCTGTGGAACTGCTGAAAAAGCTGATTGCCACGCCCAGCATCAGTCGCGACGAGACAGCGGCTGCGGATGTGCTGGAGGCATATATGAAGGAGAAAGGATTGAATCCCCAACGGCATGGAAACAATACATGGTGTGTCAGTCCTGATTTTGACGAGTCGAAGCCCGTCATCCTGCTGAATGCCCATATCGACACGGTGAAGCCCGTGGCAGGCTGGCAGCACGACCCGTTCACGCCAGTTATTGAGGGTGATAAACTCTACGGTTTGGGTAGCAATGACTGTGGAGGTGGACTGATGGCGCTGTTGCAAGTTTTCATGTTACTGATAAATGAGAAGAAAGCATATAATCTGATCTACTTGGCAAGTTGCGAGGAGGAGGTTTCTGGCAAGAACGGCATCGAGTCTGTTCTTCCCCTCTTGCCTAAGATAGACTTTGCCATCGTTGGTGAACCTACGGGTATGCAGCCTGCCATCGCAGAGAAGGGATTGATGGTGATTGATGCAGTGGCGCATGGGAAGGCGGGTCATGCGGCTCGGAACGAGGGCGACAATGCCATCTACCATGCGATGAAGGACATCCAATGGCTTTCTGAATGGCAGTTTCCGAAGCAGACGGACTTGTTAGGACCAGTGAAGAATACGGTCACTATTGTCAATGCCGGTACACAGCACAATGTGATTCCCGACACGTGCACCTTCACCATTGACGTGCGCAGCAACGAGTGCTATACAAACGAGGAAATCTTTGCTTTCTTCCAAGAGCATCTGACTTCTGAGTTGAAGGCACGTTCTTTCCGTCTGTCGTCGTCAAAGATAGATGTGGAACATCCTTTTGTGCAGGCTTGCATCAAAGTGGGCTTAAAGCCTTTCGGCTCTCCCACGTTAAGTGACCAAGCCTTGATGCGCTTCCCTTCACTGAAACTGGGACCAGGAGAGTCTTCCCGCTCCCATACGGCAGACGAATACATAAAAATCAGCGAGATAGACGATGCCATCTCGCTGTATGTGAAGTTGCTGAACAATTTTTGATTGCTGCGTAGCAATACATTCATCTTCCACCTATTGCAAGTCCAAATTCAGTTTCTCATCGACGATGACATCGGGGTGAAGTAGGGTGCGATAGTGGGCGATGAGTTCGTTGACGGTGGGTATGAGTTCCTGAAGTCCTTTTAAGTCATGATCTCCTACTGCGTATGCGATGTCATTGAATACATGGAGGACTCGTTTTGCTGTGGCTGATTCGGCACCGCTGGGAGACATGGCCAGAAAATCTCCTCGCCAGTCGCTCCATGTGATGTAGTAGAGTGTGCCGTCGAGTTGATTGGAGACTGCATCCATAGGGACAGCTGTGTAAATGACGAGCATGTGGAGCGTCTGGATGGCATTATAGGTTTCCTTGTCCACCTTCATCTTCATGGTGCGTACCACGTTCTTCCCCATTTCGATTTTATCGGGAGATGCAGCATCCTTGCCGGGGCTCAGCACGACAAGGGAGGTGTCCCTGGCATCGTAGCTGAGCGCATGAGGTGGATTGAAAGAGGGAGCGCTGATGAAAAGATGTTTGTAGCATGGATGGATTTTCTGCATCTCTTCTTCTTTATCCGTGTACTTATCTATTTCTTTATGCCATTTCTCTCGCATGGCTTTCTTGACTTCCTCGCTGGCATCCTTGTCAGGAAATTCCTGCTTGGGCACATAATATCCTGTCCACCATCTTTTGCCCTCTTGATTTCCAGCATACTTGAACATCTCGATGATGTCCTTGTTGATTTCCTTTCCGTTTCTGTATCTCAAAGTGGAATTGAGGCAGAAGCGGTCTGTCTTCTTGTTGTAATCCACCTGACCCATTGCATAGGTGGCGATGAGTGCCATTGCGATGATGATGATATACTTTTTCATTGTTGTATATGTTTTATGGGGTTTTACGGTTTGATTCCTTCAAAATTATCTGAGTCTTCTCTTGCGTTCGTTTTGCACATCAACGGTCCTCAGCGTTGTCGATGGTTGCATGATGATGTCGTACTTTTTTTTGTAGATATCGAGCGTCATAGTCTTTGTCCCTATGTACGAAACACGGATCTTGTCTTTAGGATTCACTACTTTGAGTGTGAAATGACCAAGGGAGTCGGTGGCAACATGTCCAACGATGCTGTCTTGTTCATTGATTTCAACCACGTTGGCCATCCAACACGGACCGGCAGCGTCGCTCACAGTACCGCTAATCATCTTGATCTTCTTATTGCTCTTTTTAACTTTGTCATTGGTCTTGATTTCGATGACGCCCCATTTGCCTTTTTCGCCCCAGATGACTGTGGCAGCAGCATCCTTGAAGACGTAGATGCTCTTGATGTCATCAGGTTCCACGCCTATGAGTTCTGCAAAGTCCTCTTCGCGGGCATTCTCAAAGTCAAATGGTCTGGTCAATTTGAAGGGCTCTCCATTCACTATGATTAATGGAAGCTCTACCACTATAATAACTTCTTCCTGATTCGTGGGCTGGATGACGATTCTGGGGAATCTTTTGCCGAGGGCATCCATCTCATCTAGGCTGATTTTACCCTTGACATAGAGTTCGTCGATTGGTATCTTTTCCATCCATTCGGGCAGGACAATCTTGTCGGTGAAGGTGAGGCGCAATTTCTTGATGTGCTTCAACTGGGAAAGATGCTCGGGCACTCTGTTCACCCGCAAATCAATACCTTCGAAAGAATTACTTTCGGCCATCTCCATGAGTTTCTCCACAATCTTTTCGTCGCTCTCTGTCTGTCGCACCATCCAACCCATCTTGGGGGTGAGGGCATGGGTCTTGCTATCCACCTCTGTCCCGATATACCCGGCAACGAGTTCCATTGGGGTATCGACGATGACGTTACCTGTGTTTGGGTCGATGATTTGGTATCTGAAATCTACATACACGCGCTCTGAGGGCATCTCGTGGGTGTGTGGCACTTGATCGAGCGTCTGCCCGTTTTCATCGGGGAAAAGCTTGAGCATCCAGCCGTCCAGCACGGTTGGTTTGCGGACGTCGCAAACCTTATTGCCTATCAGTTCGTCAGGTCTTTCCTTCTTGACCATACCCTGCCAGAAAGCTTGGTCGGGTTCTCCCTGGGAGGCATTGACGAACTCGGTCAGGATGGGTGTGAGGCTCTTGATCCAGTCACTCATGCCGTACTTCTCCAACTGCTGCGTCTTCTCCAACACCTTCTGCCAGTCTTCTGGTGTGCCCGTTAGGGTGATGTTGGGGATGCCACAACCTATATAATGGATAATGTAGTCGAAGTAGGTCTTCACCGTCTCCATCAGCGTGATCTGCGAGGTGATGCGCTCTGTGACGCCCGTGGTGGTGAAGTCGGCAGTGATAATCTTGGCAATGTCGTCCTTGGTGTATTCATCGATTTGTGCAGCGAAGTCAGCGATGAGTTTCTCCCAATCAGGATTCTCATGTATCAGCTCTTCTTTGGTCTCTATCACCAAATCCATCTTTTCCGTGTGGCTCACAATCTGGTCGCGCAGTTCCTCTGAATGTGCATTCACGTAGCGCGCGAATCCCTGACTGATGAGCAACCAAACCATATCGGGCGAGAGCACGAGGGGACGATGCTCAGCGTATGCCCGCACCATCGTCTGGAAGAACACGTCCTTCCCCTTGACCACATAAAACCATTCGTCGTCGCCGAAACTCTTGGCAATTATCTTTTGTGTGTCGTTTGGCATTCCCTCTTCATGAAAGATATGCCAAGGCGCATCTGCTCCTTTTGTCCGTGCATTCTCTATGGGGAATTTCTGATCGAAGGGCGCAAGATTCTCATCCACCACAAAGGTGATGCCTTCCTTCGTGCGGTTGATGATTTTTGACTGCTTACCGGTCTTCTTGTTTTTCTTCGTGTCCTTCATCGCCTCCTTCACGATGTCCTCCGCTTCTGTCTGTATGATAGAGTCGATGGAGATAGAGGGGAATTCCGCGAGCCGAGAATTCGGAGGGTCAAGAGGAAGTGGAAGCGTGTAAGCGCGTACTTGATTCTGACCATAACAAAGGGTCGAGAACGTGAGGCTAAGGATAGCCCAGAGAATGATGTAGTTAGTCTTCATAACGTAAACTTTTTGATGTGAAACGATTTTCTGCTGCAAAGATAGGGCTTCTTGTCAGAAAACACCAAAAAAATGAGTTCACAAAAAGTTCACATTTTATTTAAGGGGTGGAAAAATAGTTCACAAAAAGTTCACAAGCTTCTTGCAACTGTCTGGTTTCGTTTGGATTATAAAGAAAGGATGAAATTATCCCAGTCTTTTGCCGTTCCTTCGCCATCAAACACTTTTTGCTGCATTCTGAGACGATTTTGTGACACGGCACTCTTGCCGATGGCCATCAAATCGGCAATGTTGGAAGGCGAAACCTCCATTTTGATGAGCATACAGATGCGGTATTCCGTGTCGGAAAGGGGGTAAAGACCGTAGAGCCTTTCCCTGAATGTGGGGTAGGCTTTCAGGAGCCGTTCCTCCATCTTCTTCCAGTCGGCATCCTTCAGCACCTTATTATTATATATATGTGTAGTGAGCAGTTGGTTGACCTCCTTGTCGTAGAACTGACGCTTGCTTCTTGAAGACAGGAAAATCTCGGCAGCCTCTTCCTTTCGGATTTCTCGCCGTTTGCGCAGTTGGAGCACCAACAGGATGGCAGCCGCGATGATGACGAGTGATGAGATCACCACAATCCAGACGAACTGTCGCTCTTTCGAGTTCTCGGCTTCAAGACGGGTGTTCATGTCGTTGAGCACTTGGCTTCGTGCTTGTGCATGAAGTTTCTGGATGCGTACAATCATCTCAGGTCTGGGCAAGTTCGTGAGTGTGGTGTCTGCCTTCATCTCCTTAATGGCCTGGATGTCCTCGTTGCTGTACCTCATACCCAGCGTGTCGCCGCTCTGCTTGCAATAGAAGTAGGCAAGTTGCTGCATGTCGAGTGCCTCATCAAGGAGTCCGTTGCGCAGATAGATGTGACCGATTTGTGCGTAGCACCGATTTCTCAGGTATGGGGTGATGTGCGTGCTGTCGGCTAACAGCGCTTTCTGGAAATAAAGCAGGGCTTTCTCTCCGTTCTGAAGGTAAGAATTGACGCATCCCGCATAGTAGTAAGCCTCGGGGAGATGTCCGTCGGGGTCGTGTTGCTCGAAATGCTCGGCTACGGCACTGATGAGCGAGTCGGAAACATGTTCCTTCTTCGCCCGCTCGTCGGCCTTGACCTTGAGCATATTGTAATAAGCTCGGGTATCTTCGTCCGCATGCTTCATCTCTTCGCTCATGCCCAGCAGTAGCTGTCTGGCACTATCGGCATTGGTGGCAGTCAGGCTGTCGATGTCGATAAGAATACGCTCATGCTGACTCACCTGTTTGCAGCAGGTAGCCAGCATGAGTATAAGGATTAGTAAAGATGCGGTTCTTTTCATGTTCGACTGATGGTCGTCGAGTTTGTTTTATCTTTCGATGGTCTGTTCACGGTCTGGGCCTACGCTGACAATCGCGATAGGGGTCTCGAGCTCCTTCTCCAAGAAAGCGATGTAGTCGGAGAAAGCCTTGGGGAACTCAGCCTCGCTGCTCATCTTTGTCAGGTCAGTCTTCCAACCTGGCATCTCAGCATAGACTGGCTCAATCAGACCGTCGCTGATGTCGTATGGGAAGTCGCGTGTGATGCTACCGTCCTTCAGTTTGTAGGCGGTGCAGGCCTTGATGGTGTCGAAACCATCGAGCACGTCGCTCTTCATCATGATGAGCTTGGTCACGCCGCTGACCATGATGGCATAGCGGAGAGCCACGAGGTCAATCCAACCACAACGGCGTTCACGACCTGTCACAGCACCATATTCATGACCGATGTCACGCATCTGCTTGCCGGTTTCATCGAACAACTCTGTGGGGAATGGACCAGCACCGACACGTGTGCAGTATGCCTTGATGATGCCGAACACATCGCCAATCTTGTTAGGACCAATACCCAAGCCGATGCAGGCACCAGCACAGATGGTGTTGGAAGAGGTGACGAATGGGTAAGAACCGAAGTCGATGTCGAGCATCGTGCCCTGAGCACCTTCGCAAAGAACAGACTTGCCCTGCTTCAGGAGCTTGTTGATTTCGTGCTCAGAATCGACGAGTTGGAACTGCTTGATGTACTCAATGCCTTCCATCCACTTCTTCTCCACCTCTGTGATGTCATAGTCGGTATAGTTGAGGCTCTTGAGAATTCCCTCATGACGTGCCTTGTGGGCAGCGTACTTCTCTTCGAAGTTGTCGAGGATGTCACCTACACGCAGACCGTTACGGCTGGTCTTATCCGTGTAAGTAGGACCAATGCCCTTACCTGTTGTGCCCACCTTGTTCTTGCCTTTGGCTGCCTCGTAAGCTGCGTCGAGCAGACGGTGTGTTGGCATGATGAGGTGTGCCTTCTTCGAGATGTGGAGGCGATTCTTCAGACTGTGACCGCTCTTCTCGAGGTCTTTTGCCTCGTCCATGAAGAGGTCGGGTGCCAATACCACACCATTACCGATAATATTTACCTTGTCACCTTGGAAAATGCCCGATGGAATGGAACGAAGCACGTACTTCTGTCCCTCGAACTCGAGCGTGTGTCCTGCGTTAGGACCTCCTTGGAAACGGGCTACAACATCATAGCGTGGCGTCAATACGTCCACGACCTTACCTTTACCTTCGTCTCCCCATTGAAGACCTAACAATACATCTACTTTGCTCATGTTGATTATAATGTTTATAGTTTGTATTTACTTGAACCATTCGGCTGCCTTGCTCAGTTCCTCGTCGATTTGGGCGAATCGCTTCTCTTCACGGGTCATGTTGGACAGCTTCTGCTCCCTCGCCTCTTTCTCCATCTTCTTCTTCAAGCGTGCCAGCTTGGCCTGACAGATGTTGCAGATGCCATAGATGTAGGTGCTGCACCGCAGTTTCTTGAACCGGGGTGTCTTCACCTTCGATGCGGCTTGCTCGATGGAGGTGTCCCTCAAGTCCCAAATCTTGTTGCATCCAGTACAGATGTAGTGGTGATGCACAGGCACTTTGTAGGCACATTCGTAGAGCGTGGCACCAGTTGTCTGATGGTTGTACAAAAGACCGCATTGCACCAGCAGGGACAAGGTGCTGTACATCGTAGCACGGCTGACCGGAAAGTTCTCTGGCATCATTTCGAGAATCTGGTCAGCGCTGTAGTGCCCTTTCATCTGCATGACAACATCCAAGATGGCATACCGTTCACTTGTCTTACGCATGCCTCCTTGTTCCGCAATGTAGCGATCCAGAATGTCACGTGGGGCGTCTTTGGGCGATGTTCCCTCTGCCTTTTTCATCCTGTCTTTGCACAATATGGCTACAAATGTACTGCTTTTCTTTGGGTATCACAAATAATCTGCCACTTTTTTAACTTTACGTGCATTATCTTCACTCAAAGAGGCATATATCTGCAATGCCTTTATGGCATATCTGTTGTCTAACGACGCACCTGCCTGATCCAAGAATTCGGCTTCAGCCTCCTCGCTGAGAGGGTATTTTCTCATCAGGTGGCACAGGGTCAGGTAGCCGCAGTTTTGAAGCATCTTTTCTTCACGTGCCATCCATTCGAAGGCTTTCGTGCTGGCATAAGGCAGTTTCTGTACAAGATAGAAGCAGAACATCGTGGCGATCTCTTCCGTGCGGATGCTTTCTGCCCAGATGTCACACACTTCCTCATCCATCTCTTCTGCTGGCATCAGCATGCACCCAAGAATCTTACATTCTCGGGTGCTTTCGTTCCAAAGAGCCTGTGCCAAAGCTCTTGGGGAGATGTCTTCTGAGGGTGTGCTTGAGAACCTGTTTTCTGCGATTTCATCGGCTAAGTTCGCCAGTCTGGGCAATTCTACACCCCAGTTCACACGGTAGTCTTCCGTTTGTCTGGCGTGTGCCGAAGCCACCCCGTTCATGTTGGCTCTCAGCTCCTTCTTGATGTCGTTGATGAGGTTATTCATTGATGAGTGGCAATGTGGCGTAATCCTTGCTGTAACGAAGCATCTGCTCTGCATATCCCTCCGTGTAGGAGATCTTCACGTCGGTAATGTTGCCCTGTGCATCACGAACAGCCGTATAGACAGGGTTGATGAATCCTTTGTATGGCGCGATGTTGAGTTTGGCATAACGGTCGAGGATTTCCTTGTGCAGTTCTGGGTCAATCTTCACGCCGTATGTCTCCACCAGCGCTTGTGCCCCTTTGAAGTCGCCCGTTGACTTCACACGCTGAATCTCTGCCAGCAATTCGCCAAAGAGCCCGCGCAGTTTCTGGTAGTCATTGATCTTCACGTATGTCTTGCCATCACGCTTCACCAGTTCCATCACATTGTCGGCCTTTCCATGTTCCAATGCCCAACGGGCAATCAAGGCGCGATTGCGCATGTGTGCTTCTTCAATGTTGTTGCCTAAGTTGATGCGCACCAACTGTGTGAGCAGTCCGTTCTGCATCTGAGCGATGTAATTGGCCTTATAGGCTTCGGCATTGGGCACCAGTCCCAACTCCACCAGTTTCGGGTCTGCCAGATAGTAGAGGGCAAAGAGGTCGGCACGGGCTTCCTCGATCGTGCTACCGTATGCCTTGAGGCTGTCGCCATCGACACCCTCTAAGAGTTTGCCGCTTCCATGTCCCAGACACTCGTGCAGGTCTGTATGCAAATCGTCGGTCATATCGCCATATTTCTCCATCAGGGCAATCTCCTCCTTGCCGTAGCTGAACTCTTGCAACATGCCGTTGCCTTTGGCTGCCTGATTGTAAGCGTCGGTCAGATTGCCGATGGTCACAGACTTCGAACCGTGTTCTGCGCGAACCCAGTCGCTGTTGGGCAGGTTGATGCCGATGGCTGTCGATGGATAGAGGTCACCTGCAAGGATGGCTGCCTTGATCACCTTTGCCGTGATGCCCTTCACTTTCTCTTTCTTGAATTCTGGTGCCACAGGACTATGGTCTTCAAACCATTGTGCATTGGCGCTCAGCGTTTCTGTACGCTTCGTGGCTTCCACATCCTTGAAGTTCACGATGCTTTCCCACGAACACTTCAGACCTAACGGATCGCCATAACACTCGATGAAACCGTTGACAAAGTCCACCAGAGGCTCCGTATTTTCCACCCATGCAATCGAATATTGGTCGAAAGTCTTCAAGTCACCCGTTTCATAATAAGAGATGAGCAGGTCAATCACCTTCTGCTGTTGTGCGTCTTCGGCAAAAGGACGTGCCAGTTTCAGGTTCTCCACAATCTTCTTGATGGCATCGCCATAAAGTCCGTTGATAGTCCACTTTTTCTCGATGAAATCGCCGTTTTTGGTCTTGACGAGGCGCGAATTCATACCATACATCACAGGGTGAAGTGAATCTCCCTCTGCCTTCTGTTTGCCATAAAACTCTTCCGCTTCAGCCTGTGTCACGTTTTCGTAGTAGTTGCTGGCGCTGGTCTTCACCAAATCCTGCCCTTCTGCCAAGTTGACGCGCTTCTGCAAAATGTTCGGATTGAAGATGACATCGGCGATTTCATCGGAACAATTCACCGCATCCTGCAACCATTTACGAGTGAATCCAGGCACGAACTTCTCGCAGCCATAGTGGTGATGAATGCCGTTCGAGAACCAAACGCGTTTCAGGTATTCTTCCAACGCCTTGAAGTTCTTGCTTTCCTTATCACCCTGGTAGTTCACATACACCTCCTCCAGCATCTTGCGGATACGGAGGTTGTATTTGCCGTTCTGGTCGAAAAGGATGTCACGACCATAGAGTGCCGCCTCTTGCAGATAATAGATGAACGTCTTCTGCTTCAAGGTCAGGTTCTCAAAACCCTCCACCTTATAGCGGAGCATCTGCAAGTCGGCAAACCGTTCGTTGCTGTACTCAAATTTCTTCTCCTTCTTGGCGTCCATAGGGGACGAGGCGTCATGCTTCTCGGCATTCATAGGACATACCGTTGTAGCCATAAGTGCTGAAATCATCATTGTTTTTACGATTGTCTTCATTATGTTTAGATTAAAAATGATTGGCAGAAAGGTGATCGTGCGATTACGTCTGGCGAAACTTCTCAGGGGTTGTTCCTGTCGCCTTCTTGAAAGCGGAAAAGAACGACTGCCGATTTTTGAAACCCACCATCGCACCAATGTCATCGATGGAGTAGGGGGCAAACCGCTTATCCTTCAGGTGGCGCATCGCATCTTGAATGCGGTAAGTGTGCACAATGTCGCTGTACGACATGCCATAGATGGTCTTGAGGAGCCGCGAGAGGGCAAATGCCGAAATCCCTATCTCCTCCGCCAGTTGCTGGGCAGAGAAATCTGGGGCAAGATAGCCCTTTCCCCTAATGAGAATGGCATCAATACGCTCTTTATATGTCTCCAGCTTATCCATTTCGGCCACAAAGTTAAGAATGATTTGTAAAACAACAATAAAATCCAGATAGAAATTGCCTTTTCTTTCTTTAATCATATAATGTCTTTCCAAAGATTTAACTTCCGTGATGATTTACGATTATTTATCATCTGTATCTAACAGAGATGACAAAACAGGTGAAAAATACAAAAAAACAAAGAATTATCCTAAATAGGATTATCCTAATTTGGATAATTTCGAAAAAAAATATACCTTTGCCCTCAAAATTAGCAAGATATGGATAATCCGTTTGTAACAAAAGGATATGCAGGTCCTGAATTTTTCTGCGATCGAGTGGAAGAAACCAAGCAATTGGTGGAACTAACTACCAATGGCAATAACATGGCTCTAATCTCACCACGACGGGTGGGAAAGACTGACTTGATTCACCACTGTTTCCATCAATCTGCCCTTGCAGAACACTTCTACACGTTTCACATTGATATTTATGCCACAAACAGCCTGCGTGATTTTGTCAATGTTTTTGGTCGAGCCATTCTCAATGAGCTTAAGCCTAAAGGACGTGCTGTGTGGGAGATTTTTCTCAATACGCTGCGTTCTATCCGATCCGAAATCACACTCGACATCAATGGTCTTCCGACATGGAGCCTTGGATTGGGAGACATTGAGAATCCTGTTGTCACGTTGGATGAGATCTTCCAATATCTGGGTGAGGCAGATAAGCCCTGTTTAGTGGCTATTGATGAATTCCAGCAAATAACGCATTATACAGATGCTCCTCATATAGAAGCAACTTTGCGCACCTACATCCAGCGTTGCATCAATGCCACCTTCATTTTTGCAGGCAGTAAGCGGCATCTGATGGGTGAGATTTTCACCTCACCTTCTCGCCCTTTCTACCAGTCTGTACTCATCATGAATCTTCGACCGATTCCAGTGGAAAGATATGAAGAATTTGCTCAAAAGCAATTTGCCAAATACGGCAAAAGTATTGAATATGGAGTGGTGACAGACGTTTACCAACGATTTGATGCCGTCACATCGTGCATTCAGCGTGTGCTGAATGTTCTCTTTCTCAAAACACCATCTAATGGTCATTGTACCTGTGACATGGTAGATGAAGCCATCACTTACATCCTTGACCTTTTCTCTGAAACCTTTAGCGACCTGTTGGACAAAATTCCAGAAAAGCAGCGCGAGGTCTTCATTGCTATTGCTCAAGAGGGCAAAGCAAAGGGCATTACCAGCAAAACTTTCATCAAGAAGCACCATCTACAGACTGTCAGTGTTGTGACAGCTGCAGTTCGGAGCCTATTGGACAAAGACCTTATCACACAAGACAAATCCACCTACATGGTTTATGACCCCTTCTTTGCCTTATGGGTGAACAGGTTGTGATTTGCTGTCAAATAGGTATCTTTGTAGATGACCCGCAAAATGCCAGTGTCGCGAATCGCGACGGCTTTCATTGACAACTTCACACGGCTAAAGGCAAAAGGTCATGCGCCTTTAGCCATTTAATCGTGTGCCTTTAGGCAAATGATGGTGTGCCTAAAGCTGGTGTCCCGATTAACTCAACTCATTCTCCGCTTTGAATCAACAAGTTCCCCCTTTTTCACCTCATCGCCCACCTCTTTCCTTCAATAGCACCATGTTGAGTGGTTATTTCCAAATTTGGAAACAACCACATCCTTTTCAAGTTCCCCTTCTTCAAAGATGTGTGCTATATGCTTGCTGATGGCAGGAATGCCCACGCCAAACAACTGAGCCATCGCCTTTTGCGTTGCCCATATCGTTTCATCCTTTATTACTACTTGCACCCTGCCTTCCTCATTAGGCAATTGGTACAAGATGAATTGTATTTCGTTGCTCATATAATTCTTTTGCTTGCAAAGTTAATCATTTTTCTTTTTCCCTTCCAAACAAAAGTCACCATTTCTTTAGGATTCGCCAATGTTTTCTTGCGGAGCAACTAAGGAAATATTTTTCTCTAACTGACGAGATATTATTTCTCAATCATATTGGCATTGCAAAGTGTCATATGGTCTCTGTTGTGTAAAGAGAGTGAGGAAATTTCAGCCTTTCTGTTGATTTTTTAGAATTTTAACATTTAAAAGATAGAATAAAACAAAAATTGTTGTACCTTTGCCTTGTCACATTGCCGTAATAGGCTTTGTTGACAAGACATAATTGGAAGCGTTTGGCTTCGTTCCATTGTTGTGAATCTCGACAACTCACTGTATGTATGGAATGATGAGGAACGCTCCCTCTTGGTAGGATTATATACACTTTGTATATAGACGCCAAGAGCGTGAGCAGTCTTTGTTATCTACATACAGGCAGTCGAGAGCCTACAACAGGATACAAAGACCATGTAGGCTCACGCTTTTCTTTTATGCTTTAAGTTACATAATATTAACAGCATTGAGAGAGCCGAAGGTGCAAAAAGTCATAACTATGAATAAACAAAATGTATGGAGAGAACAAATAATCTCCAGTTTTAAAGACCCAAACACTTGGGATGCCATCAAGGACAAGCCTCTTCAAGAAAGAGTTTCTTTGATACTTGAAACATATGGCAAATTATACCAACAGCCCAATAATCCTTATCAAACTATTGCATTTATGGTGAGTGATATGAGAAGAGCTATTTCTTTATTGGACTTGAGCAAAATAGAGAAGAAAGAAGGAATAGATTTTATAGTTGCCGTGTTAGGGCTCTTTTGGGCATTTTATCAGAAGGTGAAAGTAGAAAAAGAAAATGGTGAGTTTAAACAAAAAACGGAAGAATTCGGAAATAGAGCGAAAGAATTTGAAAAAGAATACAACGAACTCAAACAGTATGTCGATATTTATGGTAAAACCGAGGATTTTCGGAAAAGATATGATGCTTGTACAAGAAAAAAAGAAGAGCTCCTTAGAGAACGAGAATTGTGTGAAAAATTAAAAGAAGCTGTTTTAAACAACATGAAAGCAGGAGATGAAATTATAAATTTTATAAATGATGTCAAAAAATGACAACGATTATTCCTTTTGACGTTTTCTCCGGTCTTGGATACATCTTCTTTATGATTATGATGATTGTAATTCCAGTTGGACTCTTAATTTTAATAGTTGGAGGCAAGGGTACAGTAGGACAAATAGCCCTTACGACTACCCTTATAACAAGTATTAGAAAAACTGGATACGATAGTTCTAGTACTGTATTAGCGATTAGACAAATCATCATGAGTACTTTAAAGAAAGAAAATGGCCTAAAAGATTTTGACTTAATTGTAACCCATGAATTTGAAGGTCGGTACCAAGGAATGCTGACTACAAAAGAAGGAGACACAATTATATTGAAAATCATTGCTGATAGAAATGGTGGTCTCCAATGGTCTGCAGTTGAATAGTTTCTATTCATCTTGTATGCATAGATCTAATAATCCCAATCGAATGGAGGGTGTGTTCATTGATACACCCTCCGTTTTCTAATATACAAAGAAACACCAAATGCCAAATAAGCGTAAAGGGGTGGTTGTTTTATTTATATAGTTCCTATCCATTTACTTCTATCCCTATATATTATTATAAGAGGATGCTTTTTCCTTATTTGGCATTTGGCGTTTTGGCGCTTGGCCATTGAGCTAAAAAACTTTCAATAACGCACGGTTATTTCTCAGCAGAGGCAGGTTATTGGGTAACAAAGATTGGTTATTGGAGGGGCTAAAGCTACCATTTTCGCGACCTCACGAAAATGGTTGCCTTTTCCTGATTTCACTTGACAGTTTTCACCGGGTTAAACTGAATTACTTGTCAACATCGTTTAAATCGTACTGAAAACCTTGTCAGTCGTTGCCGTTGTTTCCTGAAAGGCTTGTCGAGTTTG
>Ga0310695_10006073_pt1 | contig 20336 bp, 18 predicted proteins | sample RumenRJG_04DNA_FD_203882 | JGI IMG/M metagenome (GOLD analysis project Ga0310695, IMG submission 203882) | Bovine rumen microbial communities from Lethbridge, Alberta, Canada - RJG_04 (v2) (version 2) | ecosystem: Host-associated > Mammals > Digestive system > Stomach > Rumen | place: Canada...
TTAATGTCAATATCGACATCACTTTCATAGTCAACACCCTCTGCACCAAATCCGAAAAGCTTGTAAAAATCTTCATGGTAGCCGTTCAAATCCGCATGGGTATCAAGATTTTCCGTTGCTATCTCATTCCAGAGGGTATTAACGGCACTCTGCACTTTTTCTTCCATTTCCCAGTCGTCCATTCTTATTCTGCAAGGTTCATCTGTTTCAACGGAATTTCTTGTAAGCTTTGTATTGAACAGTCTGCACATCTGCTCTATACAGCCCTCATGCACGCCCTGTTCTTTCATCACTTTGTACAAAATGGATATATAAAGCGGTACAATCGGTATAGCCGCACTTGACTGTGTGACAAGTGCCTTGTTTACGGAAATATAGGCTTTTATGCCGTTATCTGCATTTGTAATAGCCTTTGCCGTTTCAAAGAGATGGTCTTTTGCCTTTCCGATAGAGCCGTCTGCATACATCGGGTGGGTTATTTCAGGTCCTATATAGGAATATGCCACTGTTACGGCATTTTCCTCTATTACATCAGCCGTTTTCAATGCCGTTATCCAGTCCTGCCAATCCTCTCCGCCCATAACTTTTATGGTAGCCTGTATTTCTTCCTCTGTGGCAGGCTCAACGGTTATGTCGCTGACAGTATTATTTTTCAAATCAATCGTTTTATTTGTATAAGCCTCTCCAACGGTCTTTAAAACAGAGCTGTAAACCGTGCCGTCAGCCATAGTTCTTCTCGGTGCTGCAAGGCTATATACAACCAAGTCAACTTTTCCCAAGTCATTTTTGATTATATCAATCACTTTATCTTTTATTTCTTTGGAATAAGCGTCACCGTTCACGGTTTTTGCATAAAGTCCGTCAGCGTGTGCCAACTCCTCGAATGCCGCTGTATTATACCAGCCTGCACTCGCTGTTCTTGCACCGTTTGCAGGCTTGTCAAAGATAACTCCCAGAGTTGCCGCACCGAATGAATATGCCGCTGTTATTCTTGACGCAAGTCCGTAACCCATTGATGAGCCTATTACAAGCACTTTTTTAAAGCCCTCTGCATGAGCCTGTGATTTCACATAATCTATCTGAGATTTCACCAAAGCCTTACAGCCGTCGGGGTGTGCAGTCGTGCAGATAAATCCTCTTACTTTTGGTTTTACTATCATCTTAAAAGCCACTCCTTTTTAAAAATTTTCATTGATAAAATTAACACATTCATTAAGAATGGTTTTTGTTTCGGGTGTACGTTCTCCCAAAGCACCGTATGCATGAAAAGCCCCGTCAAGCTCTACGGTTTTTACACGAATTCCCACTCTTTCAATCAGTCCGTCAAGTGCGACAGCGTCTGCAAAAAGCGTTTCATGGCTTTCACAAGTTATAAATGTCGGAGGAAATCCGTTAAAATCCCCATAATATGGCGATATATCATACTGTTTTGCGTCTGCATCTCCGACATATATTCCAAAAGACTGCTTTTTACCCGTATATTTCACTATCATATCATTATTTATATCCGCATTGATACTTCTGTCAATCTCTCCGCTTAAATCAATGACAGGTGAATGCAGAACCACCATAGACGGCATTTTTATTTTTTTGGCTTTCAGCCTTAACGTCAAGGCAACTGCAAGATTACCGCCTGCACTTAGTCCCATGATACATATCTTACTGTTTGGATTTTCATTTTTGAGTGTTTTATAAACCCTCTCGCACTCGTCAAGTGCAACGGGATATTTGCTTTCGGGCGAAACGGAATAATCCACTGCATAGACCGTACAGCCCAGCCTGTCTGCAAGCGTTTCAACGTATGCCCTCTCATACGAAAACATACTCAATACAAATGCCCCTCCATGCAAAAAAATGACGATATTATCACTCTTTTTTTCTTTCGGCTCGGTCACTTCCACTCTTGCACCGCCAATATCTTTTACGGTACATATCACATTGGGATTTTTCTTTCTTTTCTCCTCGGCTTTTTTGAGAAATTCTCTTGCCTTTTTCAGTTTCTCCATGTCCATATTATTTCCCATTGACATATTTGCAAATATCTTTTTTACTGCCATGAGAACTATTTTCATTTTTAAACTTTTGGCTTGCCTTTTTTCTATCGACATATCATGTTCTCCATTATATCATAAAATTTATTCAAGTTCAATAAAGTCTTGACTTTCATCATCAAATCTGAATACTTTGTTTGTGCCGTCTGTCGTGATATACAGCTTTCTGTACATATTTATCGAGTGCATGAATTCCACCTGCGGTACTACTGCATAACAGGTCATTCCGTTTATATCCTGCGTTTCTTTCATCACATCAAAAATATACTGCGAAAGTGCATACTCCATTTTAAGATTTTTTTCCGCAAGTGCTTTCAAAGCCTCAACAGGCTCTGCTTTTACATCGGGGTATCTCTCTTTATAATCCACATCATTTTCAGCCCCGTTTGTATCAAGCTTTCCGTAAAGGCTTGCAAAATCCTTTATAAGTGCCAGTCCGCCCTCACATGATACAAGTATATTATTTCCCACAAAAACCTTTTTTTCATCTTTCTCGACATAGAGATATATTGAATAATACGGCTTGCCTTTATAGTCAACCGTGCCGAAATAGTATTTCTTGAAATTCACGGCACTTTGGGGTATGCCAAGCTCGTCCATTCCGCATTTATCCACGATTTCACAGGCTTCTTCAAAGCTGATACTGTCAGACGGTGCAGAAACTTTCTTATTTTCATTTCTGCTTATAATGGATTCCTGATTAACTTCGCTTTTCTGCACAGCCGATACATTTGCTGTATTACCCTGCATATCGTTACTTTCAGAGCTTTCCATGTTCTCACCGCAACTGCATAACGAAAATACCAATGCAGACACCATAAGAAGATATAATATCTTTTTCATAAAAAAACTTCCCCTTTTTCAAATTTATTTCCTATAAAAATTTATCATAATTTGTAGATTTTTTCAATACGATATTGTATAATATATAAATATTATAGCACAAATCAAAAATAAAACAATTGTGCAATATGAAATTTTACAAAAAAACATGGAGGTCATAATTATGGGAATGACAATGTCGCAGAAAATCCTTGCGGCTCATGCAGGTCTTAACAGCGTTAAGGCAGGTCAGCTTATCGAAGCAAAGCTTGATATGGTTCTTGGCAATGATATTACTTCGCCTGTCGCTATCAATGTATTCAATGACGGAAAGGCAAGCGGTGTTTTTGATAATACAAAAATCGCTATGGTAATGGACCACTTCACCCCCAACAAGGATATAAAAGCTGCCGAACAGTGCCTGCAAGTCAGAAATTTTGCTGACAAGTACGACATCAAAAATTTCTTTGATGTCGGTCAGATGGGTATTGAACACGCACTTCTCCCCGAAAAAGGTCTGGTAGGTCCGGGCAGTCTTTGTATCGGTGCAGACTCCCACACCTGCACATACGGTGCATTGGGTGCTTTCTCAACAGGTGTAGGCTCAACCGATATGGCGGCAGGCATGATAAGCGGTAAAACTTGGTTTAAAGTCCCCTCTGCTATCAAATTCAATCTCATCAACAAGCCCGCCAAATTCATCAGCGGTAAAGATATTATTTTACACATCATCGGCATGATAGGCGTTGACGGTGCTTTGTACAAGTCAATGGAGTTTTTCGGTGACGGCTTAAAATACCTTTCCATAGATGACAGACTTTGCATTGCAAACATGGCGATTGAGGCAGGTGCTAAAAACGGCATATTCCCTGTTGACGACATCACAAGAGAATATATAAAAGACCGTTTCAAAGGCGAGCCGAAAGAATATTTTGCAGACGCTGACGCTGAATATGATGAAGAATATACAATAGACCTTTCACAGCTTCGCCCGACAGTTGCATTTCCGCATTTGCCCGAAAATGCAAGAACTGTTGACGAAATCGACGAAAAAGAAGTTAAAATTCAACAGGCTGTAATCGGCTCATGCACCAACGGCAGAATATCCGATTTGAGAGCCGCTGCGGAAGTTCTTAAAAACAATACTGTTGCAAAAGGTGTAAGATGTATCATTATCCCCAGCACTCAGCAGGTATATTTGCAGGCTATGCACGAGGGATTGTTTGATATATTCATCAATGCAGGGGCAGTCGTATCAACTCCGACCTGCGGTCCATGCTTGGGCGGTCACATGGGCATTCTTGCAAAAGGCGAAAAAGCCATTTCCACAACAAACAGAAACTTTGTCGGCAGAATGGGACACGTTGAGTCTGAAGTTTATCTTGCAAGTCCTGCCGTTGCCGCTGCAAGTGCCGTTACAGGCTATATAACAGCCCCCGAAAAAGTCATTAAATAATAAAAAGGAGTTTTTTCACATGAAAGCACAGGGTACAGTACATAAATACGGTGACAATGTAGATACAGATGTTATCATTCCTGCAAGATACCTCAATACAAGCTCTCATAAAGAACTTGCCGCACACTGCATGGAAGATATTGATATAGACTTCACCAAAAAAGTTAAAACAGGCGATATTATGGTAGCAGAAAAGAATTTTGGCTGCGGCTCGTCAAGAGAACACGCACCTATTGCAATCAAGGCATCAGGCATAAGCTGCGTCATCGCCTCTACATTTGCAAGAATTTTTTACAGAAACGCTATTAACATAGGCTTGCCTATACTTGAATGCGACACTGCCGCAAAAGAAATCAAAAGCGGTGATGAAGTTTCGATTGACTTCGACACGGGCATTATTACAGACATCACCACAGGTAAGACCTATCAGGCAGAGCCTTTCCCGCCTTTCATTCAGCAGATAATCACAGATGGCGGACTTATCAAACACGTTACGAAATAATGTGCAATTTGCAATGTGCAATGTACAATGAAAAAACTCTCCGAAAATTTTTCGGGGAGTTTTTTATCAAAAACAATATTTTATGCCAATTAAAATATAAAAAATATATAAACTTTTCTGATTTTTCAAAAAAACATGGATATTACAAATGATTCGGTGTATAATGTATTTTTGTAAATCAAGTTTATTGGAGGATAATTTTTATGCCTAATGTTGATATAAAAAAATATGAGGATTTCGTTTCCAACAGCCCTTACGGAAGTTTTACTCAGTCATCTCTCTGGGCAAAAGCCAAAGTTGACTGGGACAGTGAGCTTGTTGCAGTTTACGACAATGACGGCAACATAAAAGCTGCCATGCAGATACTTTTCAAAAAACTGCCTGTTATCAATTCCACTTTTGCCTATTCCACAAGAGGTCCTGTATGCGACTGCAACGACAAGGAAACTTTGACAGAACTTTTGGAAGAGGCTAAAAAAGTTGCTAAAAAACATCATGCCTATATGCTGAAAGTTGACCCCATGATACCGCATTTTGAACAGGTCACCGAAGAAGAAAACTTTTCTTTTGATAAAGAAAAAAGTCTTGAAGTTATCGAGAATTTCAAGGCACTCGGCTTTGAATACGACCCCGAAATTTCGGAGGATATTACCGTACAGAGCCTGAAAAACTATCTTCTCAACATATCGGGCAAAACCAAAGAGGAAGTTTTCAACGGCTTTCACTCCAAGTGGAGATACAATATAAGAGTTGCGGAAAGAAAGGGCGTTACCTGCAAGCCCTACGGAAAAGAAAAATTAGATGATTTCTGTATGTTGATGAAAGAAACGGGTGAACGTGACGGCTTTCATATACGCTCCAAAGAGTATTTTGCCAACATGATGGACGCTCTCGGTGAACACGCAAGATTATATATGTGCTATGCCCCCGACGGTGAGCCTATTTCGGGTGCATTGGACATCAATTATGCAAAGCGTGTAAGTTATCTTTACGGTGCGTCGGGCAACGGTCACAGAAATCTCATGCCCAATCACCTCATGCAGTGGACTATGATACAATGGGCTGTCGAAACAGGCTGTGATATATACGATTTCATGGGCGTACCTCATTATGATGACGAAACCCACTCCAATTACGGTGTATATAAATTCAAAAAAGGCTTTAACGGCTATGCGGAAAAATATCTCGGTGAATTCAATTACATTCCCTCAAAGGCGAAATATAAATTTCTCAAATGGGCTGCAAAGACTTTCATGCACAGAGATATTTGAAATTTCACAGACAATAAAAAACAGGTTATCCTTTCGGATAGCCCGTTTTTTTTATTCATTCCACACTCCTCATTCCTAATTCCTCATTTATATCCCATTTTTTCATGGAATGCATGGCGATAAAATGGCTTACAATCATGTATGCAAGTACAAGCAGAATTGTAAAAATATATTCGTTCCAACTGTTAGTTTCTTATCGGGTGTTAGTAAAATTATAATGTAATAACCTTTGGTTCTTCTGTAAACGAATAAATCGTTGCCGTTCCGTTTTCAAAATAAAACACGGTCATTGTACCATTATCGGGAGAAGCTAATTTTTTGAGTGAAGGGTTATCTTCCAGCATTGCCACTCTTGCCTCACGTCGCAAATCCTCTTTAACCGTTCCCTCTATTCGTATCCATCTTCCCTCATTCATACCACAAATTTCAACTTTTCCATTCTTCTTTAATTGCCGATATACTTTTTTCTGATTATTGGTTTCAATGTAGAGTTTTCCCTCAAAATCACTTATTGCCCCAAACGGTCTGACACGAGGTTGACCGTTTTCTTCTGTTGCAAGGTAAAAAGTACCGCAATTTCTTAAAAAATTATACGCTCCTTTCATAGTTATGCTCTTTTATGATAAGTTCCACAGGTGTAGGCGGGCTCTAAATCGGAACGGCTCATGGCAAACATGGGACTGCCGCAGTCACCGCAGAATAAATGTCCCGTGTACACGTTGTCATATTTCTTTATGCCACGATAATTTGATTTTGAACGCAGTTTCATTTGCTCCTGCACTACTGAAAACAGCTTGAAATCAATAATCGGTTCATGATTATTGGCAATCACAATATGGTCTGTTTCCTGCAATTTCATATCTCCGCCATTGATTTTTTTACAGCGGTATTTTCTTTACCGCAAAGTGCCGATATAAAAATCATTTGTCAGAATGCCGCTTATTGTTACGATACTCCAATTCTGTTTTGACCTGACAACAAATTCCTCACCCTCAGCCTCTTTCCGCATTTCCTCAGATTTTCTGGGTGTCGGAATGTGGTTATCCGTGAGATAGCTGGCAATTTTTTTATATCCCCAACCGTCCGCATAAAGCTGAAATATCTTTCTGACAATTTCGGCTGACGGTTCATCAACGGTGAATTTCATCAATTTACTGTTTGTCATGACATAGCCGTAGGGTACGGCACATATCCATTTGCCTTCTTCCTGACGGTGTTTAATAACTGCCTTGACTTTCTTTGAAGTATCGGTAACGGGCATTTCATTTATCAGAAATCTGAACTGAATGGCTGTCCAATCATCGGAAGTCGGATAATCTATGCCATCACCAATGGAAATGATACGCATACCGACATCTCTTAAATCTTCCAATTCCACAAGTCCACGGCTTGTACGTCCGGAAAATCTTGAGAAGTCCTTGACTACCATAATATCATATTCCCTGCGGAACATTTTTTTACGTAATATCTGATAATTTTCACGCTGTTCAAAGGTATATCCCGAGCGGTCACGGTCTTCATAAAAATCAAGTTGTGCATCGGGAAATAATCTGTACACATAGTCGGCTATGATAGACTTTTGATTTTCAATAGATGTATTGTCCTTGTCGAGTTCTTCATCTACGGAAATACGGCAATATCCGGCTATTCGTAATTTTTCGTCCATTTCAATCTCCTTTCTATCCATGTTGTTTAAAAATATTATATTTATCTGTCAACATTGTAACATATAATTTTTTGTTTGCAAAGAGAAAAATGTCAAAGAAAATTTAATTATGAAAATTGAGGGTGACAATGAAACTTTCATTTGGAAACACCCGATAGAAGATTTTAATCTTGGCTCACAGCTCATTGTCCATGAAAGTCAGGAAGCAGTTTTCTTCAAGGATGGACAGGCATTGGATTTGTTCGGTGCAGGAAGATATACTCTTGAAACACAGCAGTTACCCATTTTGGAAAGTGTATATCATCTGCCGACCGATACAAGCGGAACTTTCCATTCGGAGGTATATTTTATCAATCTTGCCACACAAATGGGCATAAAATGGGGGACTGATTCAAAAGTCAGATTATTTGATCCGGCATCGGGTATGCATATTGAGATAGGTGCCTGCGGTGAATTCAATATTCATGTAACCAATTCCAGAAAACTTCTCATGAAGCTTGTCGGCACAGCGTCGGGATTGAAACAGGAACAGCTTTTAGGAACGAATGGAAGTAAGGGATTTTTTAAATCTTTGGTTATAAAAAATATAAAAACAAGCATTGCAAATTCTATCAAAAAAAATGGATACAGCCTTTTAGAAATAGATTATTTTCTTGATGAATTGTCTTATGATTTAAAGAGTAAGATCAATATGGAAATCGAAAGCTATGGGTTGGAAATTACAGAATTAAGCATTAGTAATATACTGTATCCGACACCACAGGAAAATCCCCTTTTTGATGAAATGAGAAAACAATATGGTCAAGAAAATATCATTAAAAAAAGAAAAGAACTTAACCGTCTTAATTAAGAAGCAGAAAGTGAAACCGAACTGGTAAAATCAGAGATAGAAGCTAAAAAAGTCATAAATAAGGCTATGGCAGAAGCACAAGCTTACAAAATGCAGGCAGAAGCGGAAGCTATGGAAATGAAGATGAAAGGCTATACATATCAGCAGGAAACTGCTCGTCAGGTCGGTCTTGAAGCCATGAAAAATGGATTGACAGGAAATGGTGCATTAGGTACAGGAACTCTCGGAGATATGGCAGGTCTTGGAATCGGTTTCGGTGCAATGGGAAGTGTTCTGAACATGACAAGAGATGCGTTTGACAGCAATTTCGGCACGGTTAATTTGACTTCTCAGAACGTAGGCAATATTATGAATAATACGGATACATGGGATTGTCAGTGTGGTCAGAAAGGAATTTCCGGCAATTTCTGTAATAATTGCGGTTCAAAAAAGCCTTCTCCCCAAACGGACGATATACGGGATTGTTCATGCGGTAATAAAAATATTATCGGCAATTTCTGTAATAATTGTGGTGCAAAACGTCCCGAAAAGCCGTCAACATGGGACTGCTCCTGCGGCAATAAAAATATTATCGGCAATTTCTGTAATAACTGTGGTGCAAAACGTCCCGAAAAGCCGTCAACGTGGGATTGTTCATGCGGCAATAAAAATATAACAGGAAATTTCTGCAATAACTGCGGAAAAAGAAAGGGTGAATAATGATGAAGTTAAGTAAAAATGCTGTCAGATTTTTGATTTTTATCGGTTTGGCACTCTTGGTGTTCAATGTTATTGCGTTTGTAGTGCCGTTTGCTAAAACGGGAACTTTTTGGATAGGCTATCTTTTTGGTACGATTTCTATTCTTGGACAAATTGCTGTCATGAAATTAGCCTTTAATGGTACAACTACGGTTAGGAGTAAATTTTACGGCTTTCCCGTTGCACGAATAGGTATCATTTATGCAGTAGTACAGGTTTTATTAAGTATTTTTTTAATGGCACTTGCTGCATATATTCCTGCTTGGATACCTGTCGTTATTTTCATCATATTATTTGCGATTGCGGCAGCGGGACTGGTTGCTTCCGATACGGTGCGTGAAGAAGTTGTCCGTCAGGACGCTAAAATAGTGGAAGATGTCAAAACAATGAGGAATCTCCAGTCAAAAATGAATATGCTTGTTTCACAGTCCGATTGTAATGAAGAAGTAAAATCTGCTCTTTCATCTCTTGCCGAAGAAATCAAATACAGTGATCCCGTCAGTGGAAAAGCTACAAAGGAACTTGAACAAGAACTTTTGTTTGATATTGAGGAACTTCAAAAAGTTGTTGTTGATGGAGATAATGAGTCCGCTTTGAAGATATGCAAAAAGACGATGGGCATTTTGGCGGAAAGAAATAGGCTTTGCAAGCTGAATAAAAATAATAAGTAATCGGAGGAAGTTAAAATGACGTTGTTTAAGTGTAAAATGTGCGGTGGTTCTATTGATGTTGTGAATAATGAAAGTGTTGCGGAATGTGAGTATTGCGGTACGAAACAGACACTGCCCAAAATGGATGATGAAAAAAGAATAAATCTTTATAACAGAGCTAACCATTTCAGACAGCAGTGTGCTTTTGACAAGGCTGAACAGATATATGAAAAAATAGTTGCTGAAATGCCTGATGATGCCGAAGCTCATTGGTCGCTTGTCCTTTGCAGATATGGCATAGAGTATGTTGAAGATCCGTCTACATTGGAGAGAGTGCCTACTTGTCACAGAGCAAGTTATGACAGCATTTTTGATGATATTGACTATATAGAGGCAGTCAATAAGGCAGATACGGTTGCAATGTCACTCTATCAAAAAGAGGCTGCTAAAATTGACAGGATACAAAAGGGAATCCTTGAAATTTCTCAAAAAGAAAAGCCGTTTGATATATTCATCTGCTATAAAGAAACCGACAGTATTGGTGAAAGAACTCTTGATAGTGTGAAAGCACAGGAAATCTATGATACACTGACGGATAAGGGCTATAAAGTATTCTTTTCGAGAATCACTCTTGAAGATAAACTTGGACAATCTTATGAACCATATATATTTGCAGCTTTGAACAGTGCAAAAGTCATGCTTGTTGTCGGTGCAAATCCCGACTACATCAATTCTGTGTGGGTAAAGAACGAATGGAGCCGTTATCTGAAAATTATGTCCAAGAAAAAAGACAGAACACTTATCCCCTGCTATCTGAATATGAGTCCGTATGAGCTGCCCGATGAATTTTCATACTTGCAGGGGCAGGATATGTCTAAAATAGGTTTTATGCAGGATTTGGTCAAGGGTATAGGAAAGCTCATTCCCAAAAATAACCATACTGTTCAGAAAACAACTGCTGTACCTGATGTTGACAATAAGATAAAAGGGCTTATCAATCTTATCGGTTTTGCCATTGAAGAAAAAAATTGGGATAAAGCTGATGATTTGTGCGAACAGATTATGATGGCACAGCCCGATTCTGCATTTTACTATGTATTTAAAATGATTATCGGATATGAACAGGGAAGGAATATTTCCAATGTTTTACAAAAGCTGAATAAGTTATATACGGATATATCGGACGAAGAAAAGAGCCTGCTCAGCAAATCAATTTCATCAAATGTATCAACTTTATCCAGAGCAATTGTGTCTAAAAGTATTATTGCAGTCAGAATTTTGCTGGAAATTGGAATTGACCCGAACAAATCTTATAGAATAGAAGATAATGAACGTTATAGTCCATTGAGTGATGCCATTACAAAATCTGAAAATGCTGAAATAGTAAAATTGCTGTTGGAACATGGTGCAGACCCGAACTTGATAGAAGATATGACATATAATGATGGGGCAAAGGGCCAAAAATCTATGTTAACTTATGCTGTTTTGGATATCCAAAATGCAGACATAGTGAAACTGTTGTTAGAACATGGTGCGAATCCGAACAAATCTTATCATATAATTCCTAATGGTACACGTTACAGTACGTTGACTGCTGCTATTGCCGTAACTAAAAATGCTGAAATAGTAAAATTGCTGTTGGAACATGGTGCAGACCCGAACTTGATAGAAGATACTACATTTAATGATGGAGCAAAGGGCAAAAAATCTATGTTAACTTATGCTGTTTTGGATATCCAAAATGCAGACATAGTGAAACTGTTGTTAGAACATGGTGCGAATCCGAACGAATCTTATCATATAATTCCTAATGGTACACGTTACAGTACGTTGACTGCTGCTATTGCCGTAACTAAAAATGCTGAAATAGTAAAATTGCTGTTGGAACATGGTGCAGACCCGAACAAATCTTATAGAATTTACAACAATAAATATGGACAAACTCGATATAGCCCGTTGAGTGATGCTATTACCGAATCTGAAAGTGCTGAAATAGTAAAATTGCTGTTGGAACATGGTGCGAACCCGAACTTGATAGAAGATATTACGTTTGATGATGGAACCAAAGGCAAAAAATCTATGTTAACTTATGCTGTTTTGGATGCCAAAAATGCAGACATAGTGAAACTGTTGCTTGAACATGGTGCAGACCCGAACAAATCTTATCATATAATTCCTAATGGTGCACGTTACAGTACGTTGACTGCCGCTATTGCCGTAACTAAAAATGCTGAAATAGTAAAATTGCTGTTGGAACATGGTGCAGACCCGAACTTGATAGAAGATGTTACAAATTCTAACGGAACTAAAGGCAAAAAGTCTATGTTAACTTATGCTATACATGATGCAAAAAATACAGACATAGTGAAACTGTTACTTGAATATGATGTAGACCCGAACAAATCCTATCTTATATTTTCTGATGGAGAGTGTTACAGCTCGTTAAGTATTGCTGTTACTGAAAGTGCTGCAATGGTAAAGTTGCTGTTGGAATATGGTGCGGATCCGAACAAATCTTATCGTATATCTTCCAGTGGTGGCCACTTTAGCCCGTTGATTGATGCTATCCTTAAAAGCCCTAAAAATACTAAAATGGTAAGTTTACTGTTGGAACATGGTGCAAACCCTAATCTTGTGACTGAAATTACGTTGGATGATGGGAGCAAAGTAGTGACCTCTATGCTGACTTGGGCAATTGTTCATGCCGAAAATATTGGTACAGTAGATGCACTGTTAAGGCATGGTGCAACTTGGGATAATGTGATTACCCTTGATGGCATAACAAAAATAGAAAGGAAATTTCCTTATCAAAAGTATGTTTCAAAAGAATGGGTGAAATTTCTGAAAGCACGGGACTGGAAAGGAAGTATATTCGGATAATCGGAGGAAAATGAAATGACAATATTCAAGTGTAAAATGTGCGGTGGTTCTATTGATGTTGTGAATAATGAAAGTGTTGCGGAATGTGAGTATTGCGGCACGAAACAAACTCTCCCTACTGCACAGGACGAAAATTTACAGGCACTTTTTAACCGTGCCAATCAGTTGAGAATGAAAAGTGAATTTGACAGGGCGGAAACTCTCTATGAAAAAATCATTCAGAATAAGCCTAATGAACCGGAAGCCCACTGGGGACTTATTCTGTGCAAGTTCGGCATTGAGTATGTGGAAGATCCAAAGACTTTCAAAAGAATACCAACTTGTCATAGAACATCTTTTGACTCTATAACGGCTGATGATGATTACAAGGAGGCTTTGAAATATTCCGACAGTATTCAGAGAGCCTTGTATAAAAACGAAGCAAAGGAAATTGACCGCATACAAAAGGAAATTCTTGCCCTTTCAAGCAAGGAAGAACCCTATGACGTGTTTATCTGTTACAAAGAAACTGATGAAAATGGTCAGCGTACCCCTGATAGTGCCATAGCTAATGATATTTATCATCAGTTGACAAATGAGAACTTTAAAGTATTTTATGCAGCAATATCGCTTGAAGATAAACTCGGTTCTGCATATGAACCCTGCATTTTTGCAGCTCTGAACAGTTCAAAAGTTATGCTTGCCATCGGTACAAAGCCAGAATATTTTAATGCTGTATGGGTAAAGAATGAGTGGTCACGCTTTTTGAAGATGATGAAAAACGACAAGTCAAAGCTGCTTATTCCATGTTATAAAGGCATGGATGCTTATGACCTGCCGGATGAATTTGCACATCTGCAAGCACAGGATATGAACAAAATCGGCTTTATCAATGACATTGTGCGTGGTATCAAGAAAGTGATTGTCAAGGATAAGCCCCAAACCGAAAATGCCAAAACCGTTGTTGTCAATACGCCTGTCAATGCAAACGTGCAGTCACTTTTGAAGAGAGTATTTATCTTTTTGGAGGATGGTGATTTCAAAAGTGCCGATGAATACTGTGAAAAGGTGCTTGACATAGAACCGGAGAATGCCCGTGCATATCTTGGAAAGCTCATGGCGGAACTGCGTGTAAACCAAGAAGACGAATTAGAATATTTGTCCGAGTCATTCGAGGACAGCAGTAATTATCAAAAAATAATGAAATTCGGAGATGATAAGATAAAATCCGAAGTACAGTCTTACATTGACTACATACACAAACGCAACTATCTCAAATACTGCGAAGATGAATATCAAAGAGCATTGTCTATATATAGCGATAAATTTTCCGACAGAGATAAACTGACCAAAGCAAAAGAAATATTGGAGAATATATCCGATTACAAAAACAGCGAAGAACTTATTGAACAGTATGATGAAAAAGTCAGAGAACATGAGGATAATATAAAAGAACGTGACCGTCTTGCAAATCTTGAAAAGACATATCAAAAAGCATACAGTCTTTATAAGACTTCTAACACAAATCAAATCCAAAAAGCAAAAGAGATATTTGAAAGTCTTTCAAGCTATAAGGATTCGAATGAGATGATAGTCAAGTGTGATAAAAAAATCAAAGAACTGCAAAACTCAGAAGAATATCAACAGGCTAATAATCTGGTTTTAGAAGCCAAATCACACTATAACACTTTTGTTAAAGAAAATATCATAGAGGCAATATCCGAACTTGATGAAGCAGAAGAAATCTTTGTATCACTTGGTAATTATAAATTTTCCAAATCAATGGTTAAAACTTGCATAGACAGAAAACAAGATTATGAATCCAAAATTGAAGAATTGGAAATCAATGAAAAAAAGGCACAAGAAACACAAAGAAAAATCAAAATTATTTTAATAATAGTTATTATCATTATTTTAAGTATTCTTTTTTTTATAGCTATTTTCTTACAATTTTTTCATAACCATGTTTCATTTTTAAATTTAAATATAAGAATGCAGTTGATATGTTCACAGACGCACTGCATAATGAGATTATAATTGCTTTGATAGACTATAAAGCTCCAAACGAAAAACATGATGGTTGAATATTAATTTTAAAAGAGAATTGTATATCAGCATCAGAGAAACAAAGTGCAGGTTTAAAAAAGACAGAACCGTTGTAGTAAATGAAAAATAATGATTGTGACCATGATGTATCAGGTTTGACGGATATCATTTTTAGAGGAAAAAGCAAAAGAAATTGCTAACGAAATCTCCAACAAAAAATAACAGCAGGCAGTATCGAATATGATATTTTTCGATACTGCCTTGTTCGTTAAAAAAATTATGCACACCCTAAATTTCTTGTAAGCAGAATTTCCGTATTGCTGTACAAATCACCGCTGCCCGGTAAAAATAGATAACTTTGCATTTTTTGTTTTTGACGTTTGAAAGAAGTAAGTCTGTCAATTCCTGACGGTCAAAAAGCTGCTGTTCTTCCTTTGTCATCCATACCGAAATGTAATTGTTTTTTTCATTGTTATATATTTCCAATATATCAGCCCCTTTATTTTTATTATAGCCTAAGAAATTTTTTTTATAAATGCACCACAACAGGAAAAAAAATTATCTTCTGAATTTCGGTTTATAGGTATTTTCCAGAATGGTATTTATTGTTTGTTCATCATCTTCCTTGAAGGCAACATTATATTTTTCTTCCTGATGTGTTTCATCATTCTTACTAAATACAGCAAATATTGCCTGTCCCTAAGTTTCTTTTTGAAGTTTCTCTACCTGCGTCCTTGTCAGCACTCTGTAACGCATTTTCTTGTTGTGGAGAAGTGCTTCTGATTTAAGCATTGTGTTCACCTTTGCATTTCTGACAACCGAAAACAACTCATTATCAACCGCCTAATGTTTTTTAGGATAAAGACAATGCAGAATGTAATCTTTATTTTGCGGCAAAAACGATAAACGGATTTTTCCCTCTTTGGTGGTTACTGCTACAAAGCGGTCTTTTTCATCATTCAGCTTTTCAAGCTCTGACGGTTCTATCATCAAAAATTCCGGCTCTGCTCCCAAAAGTTTTGCTTTCCTTTCCATTTCTTGATAGTTTTCCAACGGCGTGTAATAGTGATTGTGCCGTTCAAGACGCTGTACATCTTCAATTTCAAAGATTTTTTCAAAAAGCTGTCTGTCTTTTTTCTTAAAAGTATAAAATATCGTATTTTACAACTTTGTGAGATAAATCAGATCCCTATTTACAAATTGGAAGAATTTACAGGAGTGCCTACTGTAACAATCAACAATATACTTTATGGAAAAAGTATGAATCCCAAACTGAACACAATAAAACAAATTTGTGATGGTTTGGATATTACTCTTGCAGAATTTTTTGATACTGATGAATTCAATAATCTTGAACAGGAAGTAAAATGATATTTGAAAATCAAGAGGTCAAGGGGACGCTCTACGAAGATAGCGACTTCTTGTTTTGGTTAATGGTATATATCCTTCAAAGTAAGAAGTTTTACTTCACCTTTTTCGCCAAATCACTCCTAAAAAAACAAACTTATGATATAGTAACTCGTAAGTTAGTATATCATAAGTTTATTATATTCCAATTGTCAAGAAGTACATTTTATAAATACTCAATAATAATTTCATCGAGTTGACAGGCAATATCTTTGAAATCGCTGTCCAAATTGAGAGTTTTTATGCCGATAGGATTATTGCTGATTACGATTTTTCTTTCATCTTGCAAGTTATCTTCCTCAGTTTTGGCATAAAGCAAAAGTCCTGAAACATTGCCTGTATCATCTTTATCCATATTTTTAACATAGGAAAATATCTGATAAAGATGTGCCGAACGGTAGGTGCTTTTATAATTTTCAGCCATGATTTTACCGTAATATTTTGTATCAATAATAAGTGTTTTATTGCCGTTTTTCAATGTAATATCCGTCTGCATTGACGGCAGGAATTTTATAAAATCGCCGTCATTTCCGTCTGTGATATTCCAATCTATTTTCTGTGCTTTGGGGTGCAGGTCTTTGTAATGCTGTCTGTAATACTCCATAACGAAACGCTGAAAAAGCATTTCCATATGTTCATCTGAAAATGACAGCAGTTTGAATTCGCCTTTGTCGGTTGTTTGCAGAAGGCTTGTAAGTATGAAATAACAGATATTTAAAAGCAATTCATAATTTCTGTTGTGTCGCCTGTATATCAATTTTTGCCATTGAATATGGTTTGTATCTGTCAGATTGACATTACCGAAAAAAAGAAGTATTTTTTTCAAATCATGAATTTGTTGTTTGTCAACATCTTTTGAATGGACAAGACGATATATAGTTGTTTTGAGTATCTGATTATAGATATTATTTTCGGAAAAGTCATCATATTCACAGGCAAGTTTCTGACTGCAACGGGATTTCAATTTCACCGTATCGGAAATATTTACTTTTCCACGCATGACGGAAAGATTTTCCTGTATCGGCACATATTCACGGTAAAGTCCCTGTTTAAGCTGACGTGAAATGCCCTTGACGAGAATAGCCGCAAACAAATCATTTATTTTGTCAAACTTTTCCGCCGCAACTTTTTCATAATCTCCCTGTTTGAGAATCTGAAAGGCATACGACAGCATATAGTAAATATTTTTTATCAGAATACCCTTATCATTCGTCATAAGGCTCACCTATTGCAAGATACAGCTTTTCTTTCCATTTTGAAAGTTCACTGTCGTTATCAAACCAATATTCTTCTATCAGGGGAATTATCTCATATTCAACGGTACTTTTCACCCATTCGTCATTGATATTATCCGAAATAAAATAGCTGTGACCGATTTCAAAGCCTTTTCTGAGAGAGGTATCTTCTTTGATTGCCTTGTTCAGTTCAATGATTTTTGCGATAATGCTGTGATACAAGGGACATTCGATTTTTTGAATGTACTCTGCAAAGCCGTTTTCATCAGCCTTTTCAAAAGCAGGGGACATTGTGTAAAAACTGAAACGTCTGCGGAGAGCGTAATCTATCATAGCAAGACTTCTGTCAGCGGTGTTCATCATGCCGATGATATACAGATTTTCGGGTATGTAAAACGGTTCACTGCCATATACAAGATTGATTTGCTGTTCAGAACCACGCTTGTCGTTTTCGATAAGCATAAGAAGTTCACCAAAAATTTTACTAAGATTACCTCTGTTTATCTCATCAATGATAAAGAAATAATCATTTTCGGGATCATTTTTTGCCGTTTCACAGAAACGATAAAAGACACCCTTTTCAAGTTCAAAACTGCCGTTATCAGTCGGACGGTATCCCATGATAAAATCCTCATAGGAATAGCTTTGATGAAACTGAACCATACATACACGGTTATTATTTTTCTCACCCATCAAAGACCACGCCAGACGTTTGGCACAATAAGTCTTGCCGACACCTGGAGCACCCTGCAAAATGATATTTTTCTTTCTTTTGAGCAGAGCAGTCAGTTTGTCATATTCGTTTTCACTCATAAAAACATCTGAAAGGAAATTTTCTTTTGCATATATTGGATTTAAATAAATACTACTCTCATTCACAATGTTGTTTAATGCATAGTGGACATCATTGCCATCTTCTGAAACAATAATAAATTCTTTGTCTCTTGATGAAAATTTATTATCTACTCCTATGCAACTAGTGCGAATTATTGAAGTGACAACACTTTGAGGATTTTTGGCGTTAAATTTATATAGATCATTTTCTATAATTGCTTCATATATTTGTTTGGAGGTCATACCTTCTTTTTTGTCCTTAAGAACTACTTTTATTACTTCACATATTGTGTTATGATTTTTTATGTTATCTTGATTTATCATAATTTCCTCCGAAATGTCGTTTTTTATATTGTAATATAGTTTTATGAAAATTGCAACATAAGAATTTTATTAGACAAGTTTGTGATTTTATAAGAATGTTTGATTGACAAATTCTAATAAAATGCTTATAATTTTATTATGGAGGCGATAAAAATGCTTGAAAATGAGCTTGTGACTTTGATAAGGAATATACAATCTGTTCGCAGTGAGAGCAACAGGATAGAAATAAAGGCTGCTGCAAAGGGCTGTCCAAAGGTAAGAGATACTCTTTCATCGTTTTCAAACCAGTTAGGCGGTGGTGTGATAGTATTTGGAATTGATGAAAATGAAAATTACAATGTATGCGGTGTCTATGATGCAGCCGATTTGATGAAAAAAGTAGAGGCACAGTGCCTTGAAATGACACCTGTTATAAAACCGTTGTTTACAGTGGCATTAGTTGATGAAAAAAACGTTGTATCTGCCGAGATACAGGAGATAGACAATACGGAAAAGCCTTGTTTTTACAGTGGTGTAGGTCGTTTGAAAGGCTCTTATATACGTTCGGGAGATGCCGACAGGCTGATGACGGAATATGAAGTTTACAGCTTTGAGGCTTTCAAGAAAAAAATACAGGATGAACTCCGTGTATCCGAAAGGGCTGTTATGAAAGATATGCAGACAAAAGCGTTTGATTTGTATATCAATCTTCTTAGGAATAAAAAGCCAAACCTTGCAGAACTGCCGAATGAAGATTTGTGTCGTTTGCAGGGCTTCACAGAAAATGAGAAACCGACTCTTGCAGGGCTTATGCTGTTTTCAAGTTATCCGCAGGCATTCTTTCCGCAGCTTTGTATAACAGCGGTGTCTGTTCCGGGTACGGAAATAAGCAGTACAGGTTCTGTCGGTGAGAGGTTTATTGACAATAAAAGACTTGACGGCACTCTTGTACAGATGTTGAATGGTGCTATGTTGTTTGTGAGGAACAATATGAAAACCGCCACGATTATAGACACAAATACAGGCAAAAGAACGGATAAAACGGAATATCCCGTTATAGCTATAAGAGAGCTTGTTTTAAATGCACTTATCCATAGGGATTACAGCATACACACGGATTCCGCACCGATAACGATAAGAATGTTCAGTGACCGTTTGGAGATAGAAAATCCCGGAGGATTGTACGGCAGAATGACACTTGACAGGCTGGGAAAATTTGCCGCTGATACACGCAATCCGGCTATTGCAAATGCGATGGAGATACTCGGAGAAACAGAAAATCGTTATAGTGGCATACCGACTATTATCAATGCAATGGAGGAACATGGTCTGCCTACACCGAAATTTGAGAGTGACAGAGGTATTTTCAAAGTAACGCTGTATAATCAGTCAAAAGAAAAAATTGTGTCCGATCCTATTATGGCAGAGATAATGGATTTTTGCCGAACTCCGAAAAGCCGTTCAGAGTTGGAAACATTGTTCAAAGGCAGAATGACAATAGCGTATTTAATGGAGAAATATGTGAAACCGATGACAGAAAACAATCAGCTTGCGTTGACGATTCCCGAAAAGCCGAAAAGCAAATATCAGAAATATTATGCCGTATAAAACAACAAAGCCGTACAGACTTCAAAGTCTGCACGGCT
>Ga0310695_10006074_pt1 | contig 20333 bp, 15 predicted proteins | sample RumenRJG_04DNA_FD_203882 | JGI IMG/M metagenome (GOLD analysis project Ga0310695, IMG submission 203882) | Bovine rumen microbial communities from Lethbridge, Alberta, Canada - RJG_04 (v2) (version 2) | ecosystem: Host-associated > Mammals > Digestive system > Stomach > Rumen | place: Canada...
TCCAGGCCACCAGGTCGTATTTGTCCTGAAAGTGGTAGTAAAAGGTGGGGCGCTCGATCTCCGCCTCCCGGCAGATCTCCGTCACCCGGATTTTGTCCAAGGGCTTATTCACCATCAGACGCTTCATCGCCGCCGCGATCCACAGCTTGGTCCGCTCCGCCATATGCCGCTCCAATCTTACAGAATGTCAAATGTGTATGTTTTCATTACTGAATTATACTTCTGTATGTGGAAATGCGCAAGGCTTTTTGTTAGGATGGGGCAAGAAAGGAAGTAATGAACATGCATTATACCGGAACTTTGTACCGAAACCCCTATGAGCCGCCCTCGCCCATGCTGGAGATCACCCAGGGCTGCACCCACAACGCCTGCAAGTTCTGCACCATGTACAAGGATGTGCCCTTCCGCATGTCCCCGCCGGAATGGGTGGAGGAGGATCTGCAGGAGATTGCAGCCTATGCGCCCGATACCAGGCGGCTGCAGCTCATCGGAGCCGATCCCTTCTGCATGAGCTTTTCGAGACTTGACCGCATCTGCGACCTGGTGCATCAGTATCTGCCGCAGGTGAAGATCATGACCATGGCCGCGCGGGTGGACAACGTGAAGAACAAGACCGTGGAGGAGCTGCGCATCCTGCGCGAAAAAGGCATGGCGGAGGTAAACCTCGGCGTGGAGAGCGGGGACGACTGGACGCTCCGGCGCATCAACAAGGGCTATCATGCCGCGGATATTCTGGAGCAGACCCGCAAGCTGGACGAGGCGGGCATCACCTACTGGATGACCTTTTTAAACGGCGTGGCCGGGCGGGAGCACAGCGCCGAGCACGCCCTGCACTCCGCTGAAATTTTCAGCCAATGTCATCCCACCGTCGTGGGCACGGGCGGCCTGACGCTCTTCCCCGGCACGCCGCTGCTGGAGGAGGCGCAGCGCGGGGAGTTTACGCCGCTTTCCGAAAAGGAAATGCTGGAAGAGCTGAAGCTCTTCGTGGAGAACTTAAACTGCGACTGCGCCTTTATCACGCACCACACCATCTCCGGCACGAACCTCACCGGGCCGGATTTCCTCGGCCGGAAGGAGAAAATCGTGGCAGCCCTGCAGAATACCATCGACTACGGCGACCTTGATCGCATGGCCGCCATTCGCAGAAACAAGCGGACGCTGTAAGAGAGCGAATCCAGGAGGAAAAACACTATGAAAGCCATCGTACTCAACGCAAGTCCCCGCAAGAACTGGAACACGGCGCAGCTTTTGAAGGCGGCCCAAAAGGGCGCCGAGGAGGCCGGAGCCGAGACCGAATACATCGACCTCTATGATCTGAATTTTACCGGCTGCCGCAGCTGCCTGCTCTGCAAGCGCAAGGACGGGGAACGCTGCAAGTGCTTCTGGAAGGACGATCTGAGCCCGCTGCTGGATCGCGTCTTTGCCGCCGACGTGCTGCTGATCGGCTCGCCTGTCTATCTGGGCGATACCACCAGCCAATTCCACGCCTTCGTGGAGCGGCTGCACTTTTGTACCCTGTCCTATGACGATTACAGCAACTACTTCACCGGCAAGGTCAACGTGGGCGTGATCTTCACCATGAACGCACCAAAGGCATTCTATCAGCTTCAGTACAAGCGGAAGCTCGGCGAACAGGCGAATGCTTTCCGCAGCCTGAACGGCAAGGTGGAGACGCTGTGCAGCTTTGACACGCTGCAGGTCAAGGACTACAGCAAGTTCAACATGGCGGGCTTCGACGCCGAGCACAAGAAGGCTCACCATGAAAAGCAGTTCCCGCTGGATTTGGAAAAAGCGCGTCAAATGGGCACAGAGCTCGTGAGGCTGGCATAAACAAAAGCGGCTGCATTGTAATCCATCGTACTTCTCCCTTCCGGCGGTCTGAAGCTATTATACACCAAAAATCTTTTCCGGTGTATCTCCAGATACAGACTTTTTGAGCGGTTGCCACTATAATCAAGGCAGAACAGAGAAGGAGGTTTCCACCATGATTCGTAAAATCATTCATATAGACGAGGAAAAGTGCAACGGCTGTGGGCTGTGCGCGAAGGCATGTCATGAGGGCGCGATCGACATCGTAGACGGTAAGGCAAAGCTCATGCGGGAAAACTTCTGCGACGGCTTTGGCGACTGCCTGCCCAACTGCCCGACCGGCGCCATTACCTTTGAGGAAAGAGAAGCCCCCGCCTATGATGAGGCGGCGGTAAAAAAGGCGCAGGCGGAAAAGAAACTGAGGGCAATGACGCCGCTGTCCGGGATCAGGGCGATCTGACCGGAGGTGAAGAGCAGCCCGTTCACGACATAGCCCTGGGAGTAGGGGGCCGATCGCGGCAGGGGCCTTGTTGGTGGCAATGATTCTCATATGCATGTCCTCCTTTTGTCTGCGATTCTTTTCGTGATCCTTCCTGTCATCTATGGTGTTTCCTTCATTTTGCGTTTCTCCGTGTACATTTCTTTATCAGCACGTTTGATGACACTGTAGATATCCGTATCGACGGCGGGATCGTATATGGCATAGCCGAACGCGGCAGAACCCTTTTCCCACGGTTTAAGCTTGTCGTTTTCCTCGTTCATATGGATCTGCTCGCGAAACTGCCGCGCCAGGGCTTCCACATTCTCCAGGTCAGCCCCTTCCAGAATGACTGCAAACTCATCTCCGCCTATACGATATACCGGCGAGTGCTTAAACTGCGTACATACGATTCGACACAGGGTTTGAATCGCGATATCTCCCCTGTCGTGTCCGTATTCATCGTTGATTCGCTTCAGGCCGTTCAGATCGATCAAGGCTGCGCCCATCTGCTTCGTCCCATCCTGATTCATGCGCTCCAGCTTTGTCTCATAGGCGCGCCTGTTTTTGACGCGCGTCAAAGAATCAATATTCGCAATTTGATCCAGCTCTATTTCACGCTGATGGGACGAAACCAATTCCTTCGTTGTGGTCATCAGGTCGTCAATATAGGCATTGATCTCCTGCTCCATTTTCATCATGGAGCTGGCAAGCGATTCGATCTCGTCCCCTGTATGTATCTGCAGGTTAGAGAAGAGGTGCCGTTCCTCTCTGTTATGGTCATGGTTATATTCCCTGGATGCTTCCGTCAGGACTTTGACAGGCTGGATAATAAATCGCTGGACGAGTATGATACCGACAAGGCTTACCAGAACGGCCCCCAGGATCATCGCGGCACATAAAGTGTAGATATAGTAGTCACGCAGGCCCATGATCTCGTTCATGTCGATATCCACGCCCGCGTAGGCGACGATCTCCTGCGCCTCATAGATGGGCATTGCCGTCGCCAAATGCCAGCCGTATTCCTCTGTATTCGTGATCATGGGAAGGAAGCCCTCTTCCGGGTGCTCTATGATCCTGTAGTCCTCGTCGTAAAACAGGTCAAAGGTGCCGGGGCCGCAGTTGAACTCATAGGCGGCGTCGACGAGATAAACACTATGTCCGAGCTCTGCATCCGAATAAATCAGGTACACACAGTCCACATGGTTTGCATCCTGTATTTTGCGCAGATGCTCCTGGAGCGAACGGAAGACGTCTGTGTTTTCTATGTCCTGAAACCGGGCGGCATATTCCTCAAATTCCGGCGTGCCCCAGGAGTCATTGCTGACTTTATTGTCGGTCTTTCCGTAGACCGACAACACTGCGTCCCGCACGAAACGCACCTTTTCGGTATCCACGGAAACGGCGATCGTACCCGCAAGATCAGTGGCTCTGGTAGAATATTCCTTGCGAATCATTTCCGTAACCGCTCTTCTGCTAATCAGAATCGAGATTACGCTGATCAGGACCACTACTGTGACAATCAAAAGAACCGTTTTTCTTTTCAGTGAAAACTTCATTACAGATCCTCTTTCTATCAATATGCTCCAATCATCAGCCTTTTTTCAAATTCTTCGACCGGCATGGGCTTGTCAAAGACGTAGCCCTGGACATATCTGCATTCGTATATCCGCATGATTTCAAGCTGATCCTCTGTCTCAACGCCCTCTGCGATACACTTGAGCCCGATCTCATTGGCCATGGCGACAATATGGCCAAACAGACGTGTCCCTCGCTCAATGTCTTCACCGTTTGCGGGAACGATGCTTTTGTCCAGCTTCAGCACATCCCAGGGGATCTGCTTGATGAGATTCAGGGAGGAATAGCCGATCCCAAAGTCGTCCACAGATGTGCCGATCCCGGCATCCTGGAGATTTTTGACCAGATTTTTCAAGTCCTTGAATTCGACATCTGTTGTGGTCCCCGTAAGCTTGATCTCTCGTCGGCAGATCAGTGGAAAATGGAATCAAAACCGGTCTGCTCCAGAATTTCCGTCACCACCTCGTTTTGACCGTGAAGCGAAACCCCGCTCTTGCAGGCCTTGTGCATGATCAGCAGTACGCGCAGACCGGCAGAGGAGATGTACTCGAGGCGGCTGCAATTTACCTCCACGGTATCCACCGTCTGCTCAGCCTTTGTCTTTTCAAAGAAAGACAGCAGGCTCGGCGCGGTGATCGTATCAAGTCGCCCGGTCAGCGCAAGGGACAAGGTTCCCGCCTGAATGGAGGCGTCGACATGAAATCCCTCCGTTTCGGTGGAGGGAAGCTCCGTGGCTTTTCCGCTGGGGGTGATTTTCCAGAAAGCACAGTGCTTCATGCCCTCGCATACCGCGGCGGCCTGCTGTGTGCTGACTCTGTCCAGGGAATCCAGCTTTGGCATGTTTTCAACGACATTGACACGCTCAGCCTTCAAGCCGTGCTTTGCAAGAAAAGCCATTGCGTTTTGGATGCTGCCCGCCATGTCCGCGGGAGAGGTGATCAGCGCGTTTTTACCGATCTCCACGTCGGACTTGTCCTTTGTCTGCTGCTTTGCATTCTTCATGATCTCCATGAAGCGATCACCTACCAGCGCACGCATGACGATGATATACTGCAGGGAGCACTCCGGGTCCGCTGTGTACCAGCAGCCGCCCTTCTTCTCAAGGATACGGCGGATATTGTCGCACAGCGCCCCGGTCTCGGAATCTGTAAAGTACATCAGCAGACCCTCGGTTGTGATGCAGACAGGGCTGTCAATGTCCTCCAGCGCCCTTTCCAGCGAGGCATAGTTGGTTGCATCCACCTCCCTGAAGTGGGCGAGCGCTCTTTGCTCCGGCGGAATCAGCGAGCTGGTTTTTTCCGATGCCTCCCGAATGACCGCCGGAAGGTCAAGACCATAATAGGTCAAGCCCTTCCTTGCAAATTCAATTGCCCTCGGTGTATACCCGCAGGGCATGTCTACCAGCGTATAGCCGGATTCCTCCGCCAGACGCGCCATTGTGCGGTAACGGCATTCCAGCATGATCGTGCCGCCCAATACCTGCTCCGGCGAAGCCTTTGTGTTGGCGCTGTCCTGGGTCGACTCCAGTGTAAGGCCCATGCTCTTCGCCAGTGCTGCCGCATCCTTGTCGCCGTTTGCGGCCAGCTGAAACAGTGTCATCTTGGCGGTGTTGAACACGGGATTCACTTTTTCAAGAAGCGTATAGTCAATATCGGCGTTTTCCCAGTTCCAGGTGTTTTCCATATGGATATCTCCCCTCAAAGCTTGGATTGAACAAAATGCAGACTGCACCGAAGCGGACCGCTCCGACTCCCTGACAGCCTGTAAATCATTATATTCGAGCAGTAGGTAAAAAGCAACAGCGTTTGACCGATTCCCTGTAAAAGATGATACCGCAGGGAAGGCTCCTGCCGGTAGAGGCACAGATCTTAGAAGAAACAATAGTTTCCGGCAGCATACTTCTCAACATTTCATTGCGTTGTATGCTGCCGGAGCCTTGTTTGCATTTGCTGGAGAGTACTGAAAAAGATAGAAAAAACAGAAGCAAAGTCCACACGCCGCGTAAATTTAGTAAAAAAGAGTACAACCCGGTAGAAACAAAAATATCGTAAAAGCAAGAAAAAAGTCCCGAATCAATTACGATTCAGAACTTTTTCCTTCAATGTACCTGGTGGAGATAAGCGGGATCGAACCGCTGACCTTTCCGGCGGTAATCGCCGGAAAGCCCGCCGGAGGCGGGTTTTGATTGAAATGCAAGAGGTCAGCGGTGTACGGACTGCCGGTTTTACTAAATAAAAAAGGCAGCCTTTCGGCTGCCTCGTTCGTTTGGTGGAGATAAGCGGGATCGAACCGCTGACCTCTTGAATGCCATTTATTGAGAAGGGGTCACAAGGCGTCATTTCGGGCGCAACCCAGCACTATGGAAAACCACGAATTTTCCAGTAAAATCAAGGGTTTTATGGGCGATGTACCAGGAACCCCAACAGCATCAAAGTATTGCGATTTTTTCAGAAAACAGGAAATCTGTTAGAAGGGTGTTAGAAGGCCCGCTGTTGCATGAATGATAAATAGTCGGCTTTTTAGGCCATTATTTGGGTTATTTTAGCCTGTTTTTCATTGCGCGTTGTTAGACAACACAAGCACAGAAAGCTGTGTTCTTTCAAAGCTTTCAGGCTGATGTTTTCCAATAAAATAATGGACCGGCGTTAGAAACGGAGGCTTTTTATATGAATATGAATACCCAAAAACCTATCTTTGACCAGCTTGGCGGAACCTATACGCAGGTCGGAGATTATCTTCTTCCCGATCTGATAATCGGAGAGACTGAGTATCCACCTATTGGCAAATATGGTCGCATGCGGAAACGTTATCTGAAGGAGCACAGACCGATTCTGTTTTCCAACCTGCTGCTGTCCGGCAAATTGGATCAGCACTTGACGGAGATCGACTGCGCCTGTGTTGAGCGGATGGACTTGCTCACTCGGCAAATGGCTGAACGCGAAGAAATAACCGAGGCGCTCAAGATTGCCGATCAGTTTGAATGGGTCAGACGGATGAACAGCATCCAGAACCGCGTCGAAGAGATCATATTGACAGAACTCATCTTTTGCTCAGGGAGTACCGAAGTGCACTGACTGAAGGGCGAATGAAAGAAATCTGAGGAAACCAAATACGAGGCTGGTTATAAAATGCCGGCCTCGTTTTCGTGCATTTTCAAGATCATGTTTAAACTGTTGCTGGATAAGGTTTTTTGCCCGTTGGTACAATACCAATCTGAACAAAATATGCTATAATCGTGTCAACCTATCATTTTGGAGGCGCTCTATGGCACAGGCACATTTGATCGGCAGGCCGGAAAAGGTGAAACACCTGCGGGAGCTGCTGAACGATCATCAGATTGTGTATCTGTCTTCTTTCTTTTACAGTGGGAAAACGGTGCTGCTCGATCAGCTGGCCGACAGTCTGACCGGGCCGGTGCTGCGCTTTTGCGCGGGAAAGGACGATTGGAGCACTTTTATCGCCAAGGCATCCCGGAATCCCAATGCCGTGCTGCTGATCGACGATTTGCAGCAGTTCCCGAACTTGGACACCGAAGAAGCGCTGACCGCGTTTCTTGAAAATCTGCCGCGCACCCAGCGGGCCGTGCTGGCGGGGAGAGCGAAGAAGCCCGCCTGCCTGCGCACGCTGACGATGAAGGGCTGCGCGGCGGTGCTGGATAAAGATTTCGTCCTGTTCAACCGTGACGAAACGGAGCAGCTTCTGCTGGACTATGGGCTTCAGCTCCTGCCCCAAGACCTGGATTATCTGATGAACGCCTGCTGGGGCTCGCCCTTTGCGCTGCAGGCGGCGGCACAGCGAATGGCAAAGGAGCCGGGAAAATCTGTCCGCACGGTCTGGGCGCAGACCTATGAGGAAATCAAGCGCCTGATGATCCACGATGTGGCGCTGGGCTTTCCGGAGCAGGAGCGCATTTTCCTCTACAATCTCTCGCCCTTTGAGCGCTTCAGCGAGGACATGGCCCGCATCGTGACGGGACGCACGGACGCGCCCGCCATGATCGAGCGCATTGAGGATAACTCCTGGGCCTTTCTAAAGGACGGGGCGGGCAGCTATTCCTTCATCCCCATTGTGCGGGAAGCGCTCTTTTATGAGATGAAGAATCTGTACACCTTCGATTATATTGACGGGCAGTACAGCCGGGCGGCGCTTTACTATGAGCTCTCGGGCCAGATCCCCGAGGCGATCGCCTGTTATCTGCGCTTAAACGATACGCAGAAGATCCGGGAGCTGCTGATCCGGGACACGCAGCTTCGCCCCGCAAACGGCGATTATGTCTTGCTGCGAAAGGCGTATGCCGTGCTGTCAGAGGAAACGATCCTTTCCTCGCCGGAACTGATGAAGGGCATGAGCATGATCGAGAGCCTTCAGGGCAGGCCGGAGGAAAGCGCACGCTGGTATCAGGAGCTAAAGCGCTTTATCAAAAACACCTCGCCTCGTGACGGACGGCGCCGGGCGGCGGAGGAAGCGATTGCCTATCTCGATATTGGTCTTGCGTGGCGCGGGACGCGGAACATCCTGCAAACGCTGGTTGCGACGGCGAAGCTCAAAAGCCTTACGCAGTCGGCCTCCTGGCGCAGCGGCTTCAATGTCGCGGGCAACAGCGTGAGCCTGATGAACGGCGGCAAGGACTTCTGCCGCTGGAATCCCCACGGCTGGAGCATCTACCGCCTTGCGAAAACCCCGGTGGAAATGGCGCTGGGGCGCGGCGGCAGCGGCATGGGCGACATTGCCATCGGCGAGTGTGAACTGGAGAGCAATCTCACGGGCGACTATACTCTTGCGATGGAGAAAGTGCTGTCGGGCCTGAGCCGGGTAGGTGACGATCTGGAAATGCGCTGTGCAGCCGTCGGCATCCAGAGCCGGATTCTGACCGCGGAGGGAAATCTGCCCGAGGCCCTGGGGCTCATCGGGAATCTGCTGAAAACGCTGCCGGACGACGCGCCGCTCAGGCTGCGCGAAAACCTGACGGTACACCGCCTGACGCTGCTGCTTATGCGCGGGGAAACGCAGGAGGCGCTTTCGTGGCTGGAAACCGCCGCGCCGGATGAAACGCGCGATTTTATCATTCTGGACCGCTACAAGTATTTGTTAAAGCTGCGGCTGTATATCATCACGGGGAAGTTTGACCGTACGCGGTTTCTCACGGCGCAGCTCAAGCAGTATTTTGAAGCCTATGACCGTCCGTATATGCGCATCCAGCTCCACATGCTGCAGGCCATGATCGACCGGCGCAGCGGGCGCGGTGACTGGCGTGCGGAGCTGACGGCGGCGGTGGAGCTTGCCAAACGCTACCGGCTTGCCCGCGTGATTGCGGACGAGGGCATGGGCATTCTCGACATGCTCACAGAGCTTGAGCTGCCGACGGACCCGTGGGAGCAGGGCGTCTTGAACCTGACAAGGCAGCAGGCAGCCCGCTGTCCCCATTGCATGAAGCCCAGCGGGGCAAGACCCGTCTTCACTGACCGGGAGTATGCCGTATATTCTCTGCTCATAGCGGGCTACTCCAACGCGAAGATCGGCGCGCTTCTCGGTATCTCCGAGCGCACGGTCAAATACTACGCCGGGGAGATCTACCAGAAGCTCGGCGTCACGACCCGCGCCGAAGCCATCGCCCGCGCCCGTGAGCTGGGCGACACAAACCAATAAAGAAGCACCGGACGGAAGCTGTAAAAGCCCCTGTCCGGTGTCTTTCATTATAAGCCGTATTTTTCTCGCCGCCGTGCGGCCTCTTTGTATGCCTGCTCATCAGCGCGCGCTGAGACAACGATGATCCGCATGACCGTGTCGATGATTTCAACCTTGTATACGACACGGATCCCCAAATCCCGGAACTTGATCTTGCAGAGATTGGTGAGATCAAGACCGCTTTTGTTGCCCAACGGTTTTCCGTAGCCGCCCTGATCTGCGGAAAGCGGATTCTTCGCCACTTTCTGAATGCCTTTCAGCACTTGAAGACGCACGGACGAATCGAGGCGCTTCATATCCTTTTCGGCCTCGTCGAGAAAGACAATGTTCCACATTATTCGATCTCCACGTCCTCAGCTTCGTCGATCTCCTCCTGTGTAATGCCGAGATCCTTCATCACTTCTTCCATGGAACGCGCTTTTTTCATATCGGTGTTTGCCAGCCGTTCCTGAGCAAGCAGCAGAAGATGATAGTCCTCCTCCATCTCTATCAGGCGGGAATACTCCGCCGGTGAAAGAATAACAGCAGCGGGGGCATTGTTTTTCAGCACGACAAGCTGGTTTTCGGTGTGAAGCCTGTCAAAGATGCGTGACGCCTGACCGCGGTTGAAATGAGAAATCGGAACGAGGCTGTTCAGTACATTTGCAGCATAGGGCATAGAAAAACCTCCTTGCATCGTGGCTTGACTTTATTATATGCCGCGAGAAGTGAAAAAGCAAGTAAGGAATGAAAAAATACATTTAAATATAAATGATAATATGCGTATCGGCTTTAATCAGCTAATCCCGTCATTGCGAGCCAGTGCGCACACTGGCGTGGCAATCCGCCCGCCGGAGGCCCTTATCAACTCAGAAATCAAACCTGGCCGCTGGGAGGATTGCGGGTCGCCGCTGCCTGCGGCAGATGAAGGCGGCACGGAATCTCCGCAGCCGCGCCATTGGCGGGCTGTCGCGCAGCAGGCCCGGGAATGGCAATGCGGCAAGGCGTTCAACGGATTGCCACACCAGTGACATCGGTCACTGGTTCGCAATGACAGACCGGGAGCTGGTTCTTGCTGAGTTAAGCCGATACCCATAAATGATAATTTATCAGCAATTAGGATCTATTCCCCAGAGCGTCAGCAAGAAAAAAACGCGAAAACTTGCACCTTCGTACAATACCAATCCCAGGAAAAACATGGTATAGTATTCTTAAATCGGCGTATCATATCTTTTCATAAAAAGGAGGATCGCAAATGGAAACGAGAAGAATACACACCGCTTTCCGGCGCTGCCTGATCCTGACGCTGTTCCTCGCCCTGTGCCTGACGCTGTTCGGCGCGGCGGCGGCGTGGGCAGAGGCACCGGCCGACGCTTCCCATTACACTGTATCTGTCTCTAAGGACGAACGCATCACCCAGACCTTCACGGTGAACGGCCAGGCGGTCAAGCCCACTGACGCTGACGAATGGGAAATGACCCTGCAAATCCCGGCGGGCGCTGCGGTTTCCATCACCGCCGCGCCAGTGGACAGCAGTGAGTACCGCATCGAATCCATAGATATTTGGAGACACGATACCGGCGACTTGCTCGGGACTGTTACCGATGGGGAAAACGGCGCGCGCACGGCGAGCTTCACCATGCCGGAAGCGGAGGTGCGTGTTCACGTCAACGTGATGGAGACGGGCTGGCAAGTGTATACGGGCGAACCGGTCTACGACGGCGAGAAAGTGATCTTCAAGGTCACCGCCACGCCGCACCACGGCGAGGCGGGCACGCCCATCACCCTGACCGTGGAGAAGGCCGACGAGGTCACGCTGGATTCCATGGCCTATGCCTACTATGACAAGGAAGCGGATGAGGAGATCATCAAGACCCTGACGCCCGACGCCAGCGGAAATTATACCTTCACCATGCCGGATAGCTGGGCGAGAATCGAGCCTGAATACCACCTGAACCGCGCCCATAATATCATCAATGAACTGGGCGACGGGCCGAGCGTCGGCCTGGTGTTCCGGCGGGACGAAAACAGCACGAGTTGGGTCGAGACCACCACCGCCAACACGGGCGACACGGTGCGCGTCTATCCCAACGGCGCAACGCTTCCAGACTTCAAGGTGAACGGCACAGAGGTTGCGGCCTCCGGGTATGAATGGGACCCCTGGTATGAATTCACCATGCCCGACGGGGACGCGACGCTGACCGGCTCGGTGACGTACAGACTCCAAACGTATGGGTTTGACCACGGGACGGTGACCGTGCAGGTGGGCGACGGCGAGGCGGCGGAGATGAGCACCTATAATCCGCTGTCCATCCCGGCGGGCGCGCAGGTCATCGTCACCGCCACGCCCGATGCGGGCTATGATCTGTACCGGCTGAGCTACAGGATGGACGACCGGTACGGGCACGGCTCCGATGAAAAGGGCGGCGTGGAGATTCAAAGCGGCGAGCCCTTCACCATGCCCGGGGGCAATATCGTGATCGATGTCGAATTCAGCACACCCTGGAACCATCTGCGGAATCAGATCGACAACGCGCGGGATGGCGATACCATCACCCTGACGGAGGACGCGATCGCCCCGGCGGGCGCAGGCTATCTGAGCATTTGGGGCAAGGCGATCACCATCGATCTGTACGGCCACACCATCGACCGAAATCTGACCGCCCCCATAGACGACGGCTGCGTGATTTATGTGGGGGACAGCGCGGCGCTGACGCTTGTGGACAGCGCAGGCGGCGGCAAGATCACCGGCGGCAACAACAACTATAACGGCGGCGGCATCGCCGTGACGGGCACGCTGAACCTGCAGGGCGGCAAAATCACCGGCAACAGCGCAAACTACGGCGGCGGCGTGGCGGTCATAAACAGCAGAGCCGTGTTCAACCTCACCGGCGGTGAAATCAGCGGCAACGCGAAAACCAGCGAAAGCAGCTCCGCGGGCGTCTTATACATGTCGGGCGCCATGAACGTGTCCGGCAGTCCCGTGGTGACAGACGCGGTGTATGTGGACGGGAACTGCAAGCTCCATGTTACAGGCCCGCTGACCAACGCCACCCCCATCCCCGTGATCATCTATGATGGCGTCGGCGTGCCCTTCACCGACGGCCTGAGCGGCAACGGCGGCGCGGCGAACTTCAAAAGCGCCGACGACGATTACCGCGTGCGCGTGAACGCCGCTGGCGAGGCCGAGCTGAAAACGGTGCACAGAGTCACCGTCGCCGAGGACATCGCAAATGGCACTGTGACCGCCGATTTGACTACCGCTATCGAGGACGATGCCGTCACCCTCACCGCCACCCCGGCGGAGGGCTATGCGTTCAGCCACTTCACTGTGACTGATGCCAGCGGCGAACCTGTCGGTGTGTCGCCGGAAGACAGAATCATCATGCCCGATTCCAACGTAACAGTGACGGCTACCTTCATCACCGAATGGAAATGGCTGCAAAACCGCATGGCCGAGGGCTGGACGATCACGCTGGAGAAGGACATCACCTGCGCGGACCAGAGCGAGGGCCCGCTGGTGGTGCCCAAGGGCGTGACCTCGACGCTGGACCTGAACGGGCATACCGTCGACCGCGGGCTGGCGGGACAGGACGCCGTGGAAGGCGGCAATGTCATCAGCGTGAGAGGCACGCTGACCGTGAATGACAGCTCCACGGACAAGACCGGCAAAATCACCGGCGGCAACAATACCGATGGTGGCGGCGGCGTAGTGCTGGATGGCACATTTACCTTGAACGGCGGCGCGGTCACCGGAAACAGGACGAACAGCAATGCTGGCGGGATACTCAATGAGGGTACCTTCAATATGACCGGCGGCGCGATCAGCGATAACAGCGCGCAGAATGCCGGCGGCGTGAACAACGTCGGTACGTTCAACTTTTCAGGCGGGGAAATCCGCGGGAATACAGCGAGCGGCAACTTCGCCGGCGGTGTGAACAACAATACGACTTTCAACATGTCCGGCAGTGCCAGCATCGTCGGAAACCACGCGGCAACCGGTGGCGGCGTATTAAACTACGGCGCGTTCACCCTGTCGGAAAGCGCTTCGATCACCGATAATACCGCGAATTACGGCAGCGGCGTGGCGAACATGGGCACCTTCAACATGACCGGCAGCGCCGCGATCACCGGCAATGCCGCGACGAAAGCTGGCGGCGGACTGTATCATGCGGGCAACGCCATCACACTGTCCGGCGATATCGCCCTCAGCGGCAACACCGGCGGAGACATCCATCTGCTGGAGGTCTCCCCTGATAACAAGCCCGTATTGAATATCTCCGGCGCGCTGACCAATGCTGACCCCATCGGCGTGTCCTATGAGGTTTACGACAGCACGCTCCCGGATACCATACCGTTCACCCAGGGCCTGAACGGCAACGGCGGCGCGGCAAACTTCAAAAGCGCCGACGACGATTACCGCGTGCGCGTGAACGCCGCTGGCGAGGCCGAGCTGGTGCCCACCTACACCGTGACCTGCTCATCGTGCGAAAACGGCAGCGTCACAGTGTTCGGGGATAAAACCCGCTTTGCCGAGGGCGATACCGTCACCCTCACCGTAAAGCCGGATGACGGCTACATGCTGTCCACCCTGACCGTAAAGCAGGGCGAAACTGAAGTGCCCGCCGCCCCGGGCGAAAACGGCATTTATACCTTCGCCATGCCCGCGGGCGACGTGACGGTGACGGCGACATTCAAGCCCATCTTCGCCACGCCGGACTTCACCATGCCCGCAGCCCTGCGGAGCATTGAGGAGAGCGCCTTTGAGGGAATGACGCTTATGCATGTCGTGGACGCCGGCAGCGTGAGCTCTGTCGGCAAATGGGCCTTCAAGGATACGGGCCTTACCCAGATCAAACTGCCGCAAAACTGCTTTATCGACGCCGACGCCTTCACCGGCTGCGGCACGGTGTACGTCTTCGCCCCCGCAGGCGGCACAACTGAGAGCTGGTGCCGGAACCGCACAGGCATCGTGTTCGTTGCGGAATAAACGATTCCACCCATGAGCGCAGGCTCTCCGCTCCGGAGGTCCTGTGCTCGGAAAAGGAAAACCGCCGAGGCTTCGTCTCATGACGACGCCCGGCGGTTTTTGTAACTGGTATAAACACTTTACCAAAATCACCTTGAATGCTCACTACAGACTTACTCGATATTTGCACACGCCCTCACTGGACTTCTTCTCAATTACCTTCCCATTCAGCGCCGCGACCCATTTCTGGCTGAAGGCGGTGCTGCCGAAGTAGGTATTGAAGTTCTGCTGCGGGAGGACGACGTATTCCTGATCGTCCTCCTTGTTGGCAGCATAGTATTTATACAGCATGACGCTGGCCTCCAGGGGTACGCCTTTGGGAGTCCGCTCCGCCAGGCGCTGGAGAACATCTTCCGGCAGATCGAAGTCCTTGTTTTGCAGGGAGCCGAGCTCCAGCGCGTCGGCCAGAATGTCGTCAAAGCGCAGCACCCACGCGCCCCTGGTATTGGAGGCGAAGGGCGGGATCAGCATTTGCTGCTCTTTCTTTGCCCATTGGGCACGGAAGCCCGCCTTGAGCGCCTGCACCTTGGTGACGACCTCCTTGCGCACATCGTCGGGATTGGCCTCCACAAAGGCGACGATGTTGTCCACATGCCGGATCAACCAGCCTTCTCCCTCCGGTGTCACCAACTCTGGAAACTCGTCCGCGTATTCCCCATAGTTCACCCTGAGCCTCGGATCGTTCTGATCCGGGGCCTTTTTCATTTTCTCCGTCGAAAGACTGCACCAGGCCAGCAATGCGCGGCGGGCGGTTTCGATCCGGTCATAACCATTGCTGCCATCCGGGAACAGATACCCGCGCGCAAGGATCGTCAAAATACGCTGAAAGCCGGTAAAGTCCAGCATCATCGGGAGCGTGAATCGTCCCATATAGGAAGTGTCCCTCTTGCTGTCCGCCTTGTAGACGGGAAACTCCGTGTAGGCCCGGAATTCTTCAAGCTCGTTTACCATAGCTTCCACCACGCTTTCTTCTTTTTCGGTTTCGTGCGATCAATGGTCAATCTCATTGCGGCAGCAGGCAGCACCTCCAGGATGAAACGGCGCTTGCCCAAAAGCTCCGCGCATTGGACGGCTGTCTCCTGGGGGATGCCTGTCGGCATCTCCTCTCCATGAAACCACAGCTTTGGATTCAATATCTCAATGCAGTTTCGTATAAGCTGTTCTTGCCAGTCGGGTCTCCCAACCGTATCCCGCAGCATTTTCCGGAGCTGCTTGCTGTCATCCCGCTTTACACCTTTGTGCTTCTGGAGCTCCACAATCCGGAACTGCTCATCCAGATCCATCAGAATATCTCCCAGAATGCGGTATCCACCGCAGCGGAAATCACAGAAGTATTCGTAGTCAAAGGGCACCTTTGAACTCAGAAATGCGTACATCATCTCAAGCCGCTCTTCTTTCGGCGTGAATTGCCAGTCAGACTCCCGCAGGGCCGACAGCGCGCGGCGAACGCTTCCAGGTTGTATCCATCGGAATTCCTGATAGAGATCATCCACGCTGATCTCATTCTCCTTATCCTGTGCAAACAGGATGCGCTGGATATCCTTGCGGTAATTGGTGGAGGGTTGGATATGACGGTATGCCTCACAGCGCCGTTTGGCCTCTTCGTAGTCCGCAATGATCGAGCGGACGCTCTCCAGCGTCTCGGGATCGAGCTTTTCCTTCCAGTTAGGATCGGCGGCAAAGGTGAACAGCTCAGCGCTGTCCGCCTGCGTCGGTCTGCGGCAAAGCGTCTGCTTCCAGAGCTGCCGGGCATAGTACGGTGTTCGTTCCAGATTCGCTGTGATCTCATCCCATTCAATATCTGCAAAAAATGCTTTCAGGCGTTTGGCCTTGGACGGTTCGTGCCATTTGTGTTCATCGGGATCACCGGCAATCCCCTTGTATTTCAGAAAGAGGCTCTTCACCGCGGTACGGTTGCCAAGGTATTCTGAAAGCTCCGGCTTGATACCGCTCTTGGCTGAGTCGATCTCAAGCCCGGTGAGGATGGTCAAAATTTCTGTCTCCTTGCGGTACTGTTCACGCTCTTTTACCGGGAGGCTCTCATCGTAGGCTAGAATGCTGCGCCGCAGGGCAGCGTTGGAAATCTGTCCGACACGAGATGAGAAGGTGCTTTTGACTGTCTCAAATCTCGCGCGCCAGTCGTTGGCATCAGCGATCAACGGCTCCGCTGATGGAATTTTCAGCAATGGCAGATTGTCCGCGTTCTCCAGCCCACCGTCATAGTTTCGGCTGACGCAGCGGCTCAGGAGAGGTTCTGCGTACAGATGCACGGTATCGCCGTCATAATCTGCGCCGCCAAGCCGATCCGGGATCAGGGAACGGGAATCGACCATGGCGACATAGTGCAGGATGGACAGGTATTTCTCCCGCAGCGGCCCTACGGGATCAAGCGGCGTGACGAGGGCTTCCTCATTGCGGGAGATATGCGGATTGCGCAGGATCGTGAGCCGCTCCGGCACGGAATAGGCGGGCTGCGGCGCATAGATTTCCGCGCCGGACAAGCACTCTCGCATGAGAACGCGGTATGCCTGCTCGGAGGTCGTGCGGGCGATGACGGCCAGAAGACGCATGAGATCATCGGACAGATACCGTATGTCTCCGCTGACCATCAGCTTGCCGATGCCGTAGTTTTCCCGGATCTGCTTTGCCTTGTCCGCAAGCTCCTTTTGAAAAACATGCTCGCTGAGGAAGGCGGGGTTCTTATAGAGCATTTCTGCTCTTATCCTGCGTTGGTCAACAATATCCAGCTCCGGATTATCCCGATCCGCGCAGAAATAGTCGAGCTGCCATTCCCTGTTTGCAATGGCATTGTAGTAGGCGGTCTCTGTCGCCTTTGTCAGCCAGGTCCGCTCCGTGCTTTCCGGGGAGCTGTCCCACCCCAGAGGAAGATCGTGCGGACGGTATTCCTCGGCAGTGATGGCGGCGGTATTCAGAAGCTGGAAATTCAGCTCAGTCAGCCCATCCCGGCTGCGCTTGTCCATACCGGAAACAAACAGCCGATGGCCATGTTCTCGGCAGCGATTCAGATATTCGCGCCAGTTCAGGCCGTTTTCCTTCATCCAGCCCCAGCCCTTGCACATGCTTTTGGTCAGAATCATGTCTACATGGGACACAGGATGCCGCACGCCCTCAATATCCACGATCTCAGTCACACCGAGCTCGGCAAACAGGGCATGGAAGTCTGCCTCATGTACGACACCCTTGATGTAGGGCATACGGATCTGAAAAGAATGGTGTTCGTGCTTCTCGTACCCGAAGGGATCGAGCCGATACCCCAGCTCTGCGGAGACCAGTCCTTCGCCGTCAAATTCCAGAACTTCGATGTCCGCCGTTTTCTCTACGCGGGTATAGCGGCGCATCGGCGCGTCTGTGCCATCGTCCTCTACGGTGACGGTGGAGACATCCGGCACGATGCTGCGCGGATTGTCCACCACGATAACGTGGTCGGCATCCATGTGAAAGCCATGCTCTATAACGCGCCCGCTGGTAAACATCAGGCCGTTGTAGGCGTAGAGCTTGGAAAGCTGGCATTTGCTGATTTTCATATCCAGCGTCATTCTCTCCCACAGCGGTTCGTAGAGGTCTGCTCGGACGAAGGAGAGCGTATTCTTCCTGCTCATGCTGGCGGAGCGCTCAAAGGCTACGAAGCGGAAAGTGCCGTCGGCAAAGGACAGCTCGATACCCTCCGGTCGGAAAAGCCATTCTGCCAGCTCCTGCAGTTCCTTCACGCGGCCAACAGCGCGGCGGTCAAAGATGCCGGAGAAGTCCAGATAGACAAGCACCTCCTCAAGCGCATCCGAGACTTGGCTCAAAGCAGGCTCACTCCTGATTTCCACCAGGGTCAGAAGCTGACGGAACAGGGCACAGTCTTTCTGCTCTGTTCTTGTGATCACACCCTGGTTTGCCTCATCATCTGTGCCAAAAATGAAGCGATAACCATCCTCTGTTTTCTTCGCGCAGTTCATGATTGTCCGCGCGGAGATCTGGAGGATGCTGTATTTCTGTAATCTCATTGATGTTTCTCCTGATAATAATGGGGAATTAGATTTTAAATAACTGCTCTCACTTTTGCGTTCTCTTTTTGCCCAATTGTATTATAGCACGAATGCTGTCCAAAAGGCTGGACAGCATTCAACTTTTTTTCGGCCTTTTTTCGGCACAGTCGGAGATCAGTATGTAGTGAATTCAGCTAGTAAATAACTGCTCTCACTTTTTGAGGCAGCAAATATAAAAAGGAGATGATCACAACCGCAAACATTTTTGAAGCTGTGAAAACTGGTGTCTCTGTCAGAGATGCCGCTGAATGCTACGGCATTCGATCCAACCACGCAGGCATGGCCTGCTGCCCGTTCCACGACGATCACACACCCAGCATGAAGCTGAACGAGGGCTACTTTTACTGCTTCGGCTGCGGAGCCGGCGGCGATGTCATTACATTTACCGCCAGGCTCTTCAACCTGAGGCCGTATGAGGCCGCCCGCAAGCTCGCGTCAGACTTCAACATTCCCGTAGACATCCCTCTACCGGCACAGAACACCCTTCGCACTTTCCGCATGGATCAGTACAGATGCCAGAAAGCTCTGGACTCTTATTTGAATCTGTTGATCCGATGGAAGAGCGAGTACGAGCCGACAGATCCAGACGAGGAATGGGATGAGCGTTATCTGGAAGCCTGCCAGATGATGGAGCCCATGGAGTATCTGGCGGACGAGCTTGCCGTAGGAACCCTCGAACAGCGGAGATGCACTGTGGAACGCCTGCTGGCCGACGGCAAAATAGACCAGCTTGAAGAAAGGGTAAGCAAAATCAAAGAACAGGAATCAAAGGAGGAAAACTGAATGGAACATTACAATTACAAAGGAAAAGAAATCGTGGGCATTGACCAGGGCTTCGGCAACATGAAGTGCCGCCATGTGATCTTTCGCTCTGGCGTCCGCGCATATGAGGCAGAACCGCCCATGGCGGCGGATGCGCTTTTTTACGAGGGCAAGTATTATGTAGTCGGAGAAGATCACAAGAGCTTCGTCAGCGATAAGAGTCAGGATGAGGATTACTACATCCTGACCATCGCGGCACTGGCAAAAGAGCTGGAGTTTCGCCACATCATAGACTGTGAAGTGGTGCTGGCCGTGGGCCTGCCGATCCAGTGGATCACGGCACAGAAAGAGAGTTTTCGCAAATATCTCATGAAGAATGAGATGATCGAGTTTCGCTATCACGGGCAGGACTATCTGGTGAGGATCGACGATGTGCAAGTCTTTCCCCAGGGCTTCGCCGGAATCGTGCAGTGTGCCGGAGACTTCAAGGGGCTGAATGTCCTTGCAGATATCGGCAACGGCACTATGAACACCATGTATCTCAAAGACGGCAAGCCCATGACCAGCCGCTGTTACACAGACAAGCTGGGCGTGGAGCAGTGCATCATTCGCATGTCCAATGAGCTGCTGGCGGTCAGCGGCTACGACATGCCCTATGATGTATATGAGGATTTCCTGCGCAGAGGAAGTGCCGATTTGCCGGAGAAATATACCGCCGTCATGCAGAAGACAGCGAAAGAGTATTCCGCAACGATCCTTGCAAAGCTGCGGGAATACGAGTATAACCCGGAGATCATGCGGCTCACCGTCATGGGCGGTGGGGCTTGTATTCTCAAACACTTCTGGGAGGGAAACAACAACCGGGTACAGTACATCGACGACATCTGCGCCACGGCAAAGGGCTATGAGCTGCTGGCTCTGAACAATTTGAAGCGCCATGAGGGCAATTAAGCCTGAA